>Ga0302280_1002267_pt1 | contig 14945 bp, 9 predicted proteins | sample III_Fen_E1_1_FD_198771 | JGI IMG/M metagenome (GOLD analysis project Ga0302280, IMG submission 198771) | Peat permafrost microbial communities from Stordalen Mire near Abisko, Sweden - III_Fen_E1_1 | ecosystem: Environmental > Terrestrial > Soil > Wetlands > Permafrost | place: Sweden: Abisko...
GTTTTGGAACCTTCAGAAAAACAATCAGCACCAGATAATCACTTCCAGTCTCTGTTAGGAACTGTGAAAAATCCTTCTGATGTTGTGATGAGTGATGAAACCACGCCGACACCTAAAGTCAAACGGCCTATTCAAGCGCCGGTCACATCTTCTGTCGCACCGATTCCATCATCTGCAATCGTCGGAACTGAGAAAGTCGATCAATCCACGAAGTCTGAGACTGAATCAGTTCGGGTAACTCTGCCTGAAAAAACATTAATTGATTCTTCAAAAGAGCTTTCACAGCCATCAGATGACATCAGTTCCTTTGAATTAGAAAAGGGAAAGACAATTTTCATCCTTATCCAAATCGTGATTAATCCGGTCTGGAATTATATACAAAATTTAAGAAACAAGATTTTCAAAACGGAGGGTCATCCGGTGAAAAGTCTTCCCGATTCAATCAAGGAGCTTTTGCTGTCCGTTCATTCAACCCGGCAAATCGTTCAGCCAATTACTCAACTTCCTGAAGGTGGCTCCACGAATGAAAATATTCCCGGAAAGAAATTTCCCTGGCCGTTTCTGTTGATTGTTGGTTTTCCAACCTTCGTTGCTATTATCTATTTTGGATTTATCGCAAGCGATCAATATGAAACGAAGGCAGATTTTGTGATCAAGACCCAGACCACAAGTTCGTCGCAAGGAGGTAACGGGATCATGAGCATGATCAATATGGCCTCTGGAAGCGGGGGCAGTCAGGATTCGGGTGATTCAGCCATGGTGATGGCCTATGTAGGCAGTGCCCAAATCTTAAAAGATATATCGAAAGATATCGACATCCGAAAGGTCTACTCGTCAAAAGATATTGATTGGTTTTCAAGACTTAAGCCATCGCACAACTTGTTCAAAAGAATTTCGGGACATAAAACGCGCCGCACCACGACCAATGCGATTTCCGATGAGGATCTGCTTCAATATTGGACAAACAAGGTGACTGTTGTTCAGGGAACAACCGCTGATAATACAACGACGCTCAAAGTGAGAGCCTTTTCACCGGAGGATTCCAAAAGGATTGCCGACATCGTCCTCTCTTTAAGCGAAAGTCTCGTGAATCAGGCATCTCAACGGGCAGTCGAGGACGCAGTGGTCTTTGCAAAGAAAGAAGTTGATCTTGCCCATGAGCGGGCCATGAAGGCATTTGATGAACTTCAGCAATTTGAGGCTCGTGCCAAGGAGGTTGACCCTCAGGGTTTTGTCCAGGCGCAGACGACAATACAAGGGACTCTGCAGAGCAATCTTACCGCGCTTCAGACCCAGATGAATTCACTTCGAAGGCAACTTCCTGATCAGGCACCAGGAATTCAGCAAATGCGGACACAAATTGGTGTTTTACAGGAACAATTAATCTCTGAGAAAAATAAGGCTACAATCACTTCTGATGGTCAATCTGCCTCAGAGGTCATCACGGAGTTTGGGAAGAGACAGCTTGAGACGCAGTTTGCATCGCAGGATTATCTGGCCGCTTTGACTGCTCTGGAGAGTGCCCGCATTACTGCCAACCAGCAGAGCCGTTATCTTGAAGCCTTTGATCCACCAGTGCTTCCTGACGAACCTTCCTATCCATGGCGCTGGTATGATATTATCACAGTTCTGGCGGTAAGCTCCCTTTTTTACGGGGTTTGGAGTCTCTTTATTGCGGGGGTGAAAGAACATCAGCATTAGGATTTTTCAAGGCAAATAGTGTCTTATTCTGCCTGAGTTCAATGCGTTTTGTTTTTTTATGACCAGCATTACGAAATCTAAAAGACCTCCCTGCAAGACTATTCAGGGCTCTTTTGGAGTGAATCTGTTTGGATATTCTCGTGGTGAATTGGGAATTGGTGAGGATCTTAGGATGGTCGCCATGGCATTGGAGGCGAATGACATTCCTTTTTGTATCGTCGACATAAAACTGGGAAAGCACATTTCCCAGCAAGACGACTCTATGGAAAAATGGGTGGTTGATAAGCCTCGGTACGGGATCAACCTCTTTTGCCAGACAGGGATGGAGATGGCTCGCTTTGTTTCCAAACAGGGCGAAGCAGTTTTCCGTGACCGTTACACGATCGGTCTCTGGCCATGGGAGCTTCCCAAGTGGCCGAAAGATTGTGAAAACTCCTATGCCTTCGTCGATGAAATCTGGGGCATCAGTTCTTACGCGGCTAATGCCTACAGTTCTTTCCCAGGATCTGTCCAGCCTATGACCCTTCCAGTGGCTGTCGATGGTATCGGAAAGGAGACCCGTCAGGATTTCGACCTTCCGGAGCAGGCTTACCTGTTTGGATTCTCCTTTGACATCCATTCGAGAACGTCACGCAAAAACCCGGAGGGCCTCATCAAGGCTTTCCAAAAAGCTTTTCCAGAAGAGGGACCGGATCAGGTCGGGCTTGTTCTCAAAGTGAATCATCCCAAAACTTGGTGTTTCGACTGGTGGAAAATCCGTCGCAAGGCTCGTCGAGATCCTCGCATTCACATTATAGAGAAGACCATGCGTCGCTCCTCTCTTTTGGCTCTTTACAAATCCTTCGATTGTTTTGTGTCTTTGCATAGGGCGGAGGGATTTGGTCGAGGGATTGCGGAAGCTCTTCTTCTAGATCTCCAAGTGATCTGCACCGGGTTTTCAGGCAATATGGATTTCTGTCACGAACCCAGGGTTGCCCTTGTCCGGTCGTGTTCTCGTCCCATTAAAAAACGGGAATATATGCTTTCTGAAGGACAATATTGGGCCGAACCCGACTTGGATCATGCATCAGAACTGATGCGTGAGGTGCGTGCACATCCGAGAGATTCATCAGAGAAGATTACTTGTTTTAGTCCAAAAAAAATTGGTGAACGCTACTTCAAGAGATTACATGAAATTTATACATGGTACATTCCCAAGGTACTCGCTGAGGCCCTCTAAGATAATGATGTGGAAAAGTTAGGAAACCCTCGCTTCATGCTCGCATCCCCAAATCATTTTCTGCTTGAAAAGTGGCGACATTTCCGAAAACCTCAGCAATACAATGGCAGTTTCCAATCACCTTGGTTTTCGGTTTCTTAACCTAAACACATTTTAGAATGTAAGTTTAATTATTATATTCAAGACTTAATTATATTCGGAATTTATGCCCTTATCCACCACTCCATGCACAATTTGGGAGTCTTTCGCTATTCAGCGGCGTGTGATTTGGGCGCTTATACTGCGTGAGATGATCACAAAGTTCGGGAGAAAAAACATTGGGTTCTTTTGGATGTTTGTTGAGCCGATGATGTTTACAATTGGTGTGACATGTCTTTGGACAATCGTTGGCATGCACAAAAACTCCGCAATTCCCATAACGGCTTTTGCATTGACAGGATACTCTTGTGTTCTGCTGTGGCGTACGATGCCTTCATTGGCGGAATCGGCAATCAAGATGAATTCTCCCCTGATGCATCACCGCAATGTCAGGGCGGTCGATATTTTTTTTGGACGGCTTCTTCTCCAGGCAGGGGGAGCCACGATGTCCTTCGTGATTCTGGGCATATTTTTTACCTGGATAGGATGGATTCAACCACCGGAGGATCCATTGAAAGTATTTGTGGGATGGATCATGATGGCGCTTTTTGGCATGTCTCTTGCCCTTTTTGTGGGTTCTTTGGCCCATCAGTATCACCCTGTAGCACAAATCTGGCATCCCCTGTCCTACATACTAATGCCACTATCAGGTGCCGGATTTCTTGTGGAAATTATTCCCAATCCTGAGCGACAATATCTCCTGTTGATTCCGATGGTTCATGGTTGCGAATGTATCCGCGATGGATATTTCGGAAGCCTTTTCAAAGCAGATTATAATTTGGAGTATATGGGAATTTTTACGCTTGTTTTATTTATCCTGGGATTTATTGAGGTAGAAAAAGCGGGTAAAAAAGTCGTTCACTAAATGTTAGATCTTAAAAATGTAACGAAATATTATCCGGTTCGACGCGGTGAGCGAGTCGTCCTAGATGATGTCTCTTTGAAAGTACAACCTGGGGAAAAACTCGGGATTTTGGGACGAAATGGTGCAGGAAAATCAACACTGATCAGATTGCTCAGTGGAGTCGAGTTGCCAGATTCCGGATCCATTATTAGGGGGATGAGTGTATCCTGGCCATTGGCATTCTCAGGAACTTTTCAAGAGCAGCTCACGGGACTTGATAATATGCGGTTTGTTTGCCGTATTTATAACAAGACATCGGAAGATAAGATACCCTATGTCCAGGAATTCTCCGAGTTGGGGCAATATTTCAAAGAGCCGGTTCTCAATTACTCCTCCGGCATGAGAGCCCGACTTGCATTCGCACTTTCGATGATCGTGGAGTTTGATTGCTATTTAATCGATGAAGTGATGTCCGTAGGTGATCGCCGGTTTACTGAAAAATGCAAACGTGAACTCTTTGAGAAACGGAGAGATCGATCCATGATTATTGTCTCCCATGAGGAGGACTATGTGAGAGCTCACTGTGATCACCTGGCAGTTCTCGTGAATGGCCGATTACACAGATTTCAGTCTCTTGATGAAGGATACGCTTTCTATCAGGAACATATGAAACTCTGATTTTTTATGAATGAAGATAGCAAAACGGAAAAAGATCTACTAAAAAACAATAAAACCAAGGTTCTCATCGAGATGCGACCTGCTTTAGAGGGGTATGCCGGTATTCCGCAGGAGACGCGTCTCCTCTTTTCGATGATCGCCAAACTTCCGGACTACGAATTGGAGGGGCTCTTACAGGCAGGACAGGCACATATCAGACTGAGTCGAGGAACCCAAAAGAAGAAACGGCGCTCGCTTTTTTGGAAAAAATTACACCCCTCTCGGCGTTATGGGATTTACTCCAAGACGATCATCTCGTTGAAGGAAAAACCCTACAGTGGATTGTTGGATAAGATTCTGGAATTTTTCAGAAGCAGATCAGAGGCGATTGCCTTGAGGGGAGCCATTCTGACGAATTCCAAGATCAGAACAACTGAGTTTAAGACCGAATCATTTGAGGATTTTGTTTGGAGAACCCTTTTTTCAAAGACACTGCCTGCTTCCGACTTTCAAACTGTTGTCAAAAAAAACTATCAAGTCTTATCGACCTCATGGCATGGCTTGCACAAGGCAGGCCTGTCGACTCTCAGTTGGTGGTTTCATGCTGTTTTTCCAAGGCTTGACCTGGGAGATACAGATATCTTCATCGGTCAGACCCCCTACCCTGCCAGAGTATCGAAACAGACGAAACTCGTGATTCGATATCATGACGCCATACCGGTCTTTTTACCTCATACCATCAATGATGTCGCTGAGCACCAAGCGTCTCATCTATTTGCACTCGAGGGAAACGTCAAATCAGGGGCTTGGTTTTCCTGTGTTTCAGAGGCCACAAGGCAAGAGTTAATAAAACTTCATCCGGAGGTGGAAGATCGTGCGGTAACAATCCATAACATCGTTTCTCCTCATTATTTTAAAGAAGAGACTTCCTTTGAACGGGTAAAGGGAATCATCCGATCACGCATCTCTAATGATGAAAATGCCAAAGCAAAGGGAGTGGCCCAAAAGTTTCTGACCCTGCGAGAACAGGAGGGCTTCTTTAAGAAACACATCTCCGAAAAAGAATTCAAGTATCTGCTTGTGGTTTCAACCATTGAGCCGAGAAAAAACCATGCAAGAGCATTGGGAGCTTGGGAGATTTTAAAGGAGGAAGTTGATCCTAACCTTAAACTTGTCCTGGTGGGAAGCCTTGGCTGGGGTGTTCAATCGCTGGCTCAATCGCTGAAAGCATGGATTGATCGGGGTGAACTCTTCATGCTGAGCGAAGTTCCCGCGCCGGATCTCAGAGTTCTTTACCGCCATGCAGCCGTGACAGTCTGCCCTAGTGTTTCTGAGGGGTTTGACTTTTCAGGAATTGAGTCAATGCGTAGTGGAGGGGTCACGGTATCTTCCGACATCCCAGTCCATCGTGAAATTTATGAAGATGCATCTCTGTATTTCGACCCCTACTCGACAAAAAGTACGACCGAATGCCTCAAGCGGATTCTCTATGACTCGGACTCTCCATCGATTCGCACGCACCTTCAGGAGAGGGGAGAGGAGATTTCAAAGCGCTACCTTCCCGAAAAAATACTTCCGCAGTGGGATAAGTTCTTAAAACGGATAGTGAAAAAAAATAATTAATGAAAAAGGCCTTGGCAATCATCACCTATTCAAGATTTTCCTATCTTGAATTGGTGTTGCCCTCGATTCTTAACCAAAAAGTTCACGGAAAATCAATTTATGAGGTCTATGATCTTTATGTTTTTCAGGATGGGCTTTGGGCTGGCGAAACCGAAGAAAATCAAATAGGGCACAAAAAAATAGCTAAATATCTTGATCGATTGCCAGATAATATTAGTGTAATCCGGCAGGCCGAAAATATAGGTGTTGCTTTACACTTTGATTTCATAGAGAGGCTTTTCTTCAAAGAGAAAAAATATGATTTCGGTGTATTCTGTGAAGATGATCTCATTCTTGCACCGGGGTATATGCAAGTACTCGATCTGATGGAACAGAAATTCCGAAACGATCACCGGGTAGGTCTCATGTCAGCTTATCCAAACAATCCGTTGAGATCCATTGCAGATCAGAAGGCAAATCAAAGCCGATACCTTCAAATGGGTCATAACTGGGCCTTTGGAATGACAAATGCCTTTTGGCAGCGCCGACAACCCATGGTCGATATCTATCTGGATATCATCCGCGGATTTCCCTATCGAAAAAGACCAACGGGAAAAGTCCTCGAATGGCTTGAAAAAATGGGATTTCGGCCTGATGCCTCAAGTCAGGACTACATTAAAAAATGCGCCACATTAGCCCTTGGCTCAGCTCGCGTTGCTACGTTCGCGAATTATGGCCTTCCTATCGGACGGACGGGACTTCATTTTAGTCCCGAGCAATTTGAAAAATACCGCTTGGATAGGGTTGTTGTTTTCAATGAAGTGCTTACTTCATTAGGAGAACTTGATGACACACAATGGAAGGATATTTATATGAAAGATGCCGCAGAAGTGGGTGAAAATTTTAGCAAAAACATAGCTACGAATATTCCTTTCTTCCAAGAAAAGTTAAAAAACGGGGAATTTACAGCATCGAAAATAATTCCGGAGAGTAGCAAAATAACACAAAATAATATGCCTGCAGCCGTTTCAAAATCATACACAATCCCAAATCGTCCATCCATGGAAAGCGAAGGTGTAGCTTTACTTGAAAGTCACCTTCGCAAGGCAACTTCGTACTTGGAATACGGATCCGGGGGCAGCACGGTAATGGCAATGGAGATGGGGATTCCGCAGATCTTTACGGTCGACTCTGACGCTCAATTTCTCAAGGCCGTCGTGGGGAAAATATCGGCCTTTAATAATAAGGCTGTCAAGGTCAATGCTTTTCATGCTGACATAGGTGTTACAAAAGAGTGGGGCCAACCCATGGACACGACATCCGCCACGAAATGGCCAAATTATTGTATCGCACCATGGAAAGAAATTCTTCGAGGTGGCATCAAACCTGATCTGATACTGATCGACGGTAGATTTCGTGTTGCCTCCTTTCTTGCGAGTTTGGTATTCGCCAAAAAGGGAAGTGTGATTCTCTTTGATGACTATTGTAATCGGGACATTTACCATGGTGTTGAAAAGCATCTCAAGCCGGTTAAGAAAATCGGACGTATGGCTGAGTTTGTGGTTGATGATTCATTTTTGATCGAGCCTGTTCTCTTGGACCTTATCCCTGCATCCACAAACCCTGCGTAGTTTGCGGATGCATCTTACTGACAGAAATAAAATCTAAATGAACAGGGAATTCTTAAAGGAGCAGGCCCCGGTACTTGCATTGGCAGCATCGCAACTTGTTGAAAACCCAGAGTTTGCAATGCCACTTTTGGAAGCCAGTGTTGGAAGACTTCTGGTTTTCAAATATCGCAAACATCGCGACGATGACTTAACTCCCATTTCTGAGGCAATTGAATCAGGTCGTAAAATCTGCATTTTCAATAGGGGGGAATTTGGGGATCATCTTGCATTGGCCCACCTGTTGTCCAAGGGAGAAAAACTTGGGGATGCATTGGAGCAGATTAAGCAAGTTATCATCTTGGATGGTGAAAAGGTGGATTATTTAAAGTTTCAAGCAAGTGTGCTGGAGCGGATGGGAAAATTAAATGAAGCAGAAGCCATCATTCTGAGGGCCATGAAATTGAATCCAGAGGGAAAAGGTGTTCTGTCTGATCGAGAGAGAATTGGCGCGGCCGTTACAAAATCCCTGAAAGCGCGGCGGGATCAGGAAGGAGATGTACAAATCGCACTCGCTCTGGCACAAGAGATTATGAAACGCGAACCCGATTCTGCGGAGGACCTGTTTCAATTGGCCAATTTGTTAGCAAGGGCAGGGGATCATCGTGCTGCCTTGAAACAAATCGAAGATCTGATTGCCAAGAATGGAGAGCAAGTCGGTTATCTGGAACTCAAGACAACGCTTTGTGAAAAAATCGGGAAGTACCGTAGGGCGTATCAAACCATCAGTAAAATAAAAGAAATAGAACCTAGTGCTAATTATTTAGCCAATAACAATTCAAGGATTTTATTAAAATATTATTCAACAATATTATTTAATTTCTGGAAGGAAGAATTTTGAACGTTACAGGAAAACGCTCCGACATGATCTAAGGACTCTTTTAGATAAATTTGTAACATGGCAATTTCAAAAGACGCAGTAATTTGGGGGTTTAAGTTTTTTCTCGCAAGAGATCTTTTACTGGAAAAAGATTCTCATGAGGTAATTCAGGCACATATGAAACTTTCTGATGAGAATACTCTTGCGGAAATTCTTATTTGCTCTCGCGAATTCAAATTAAAAAAGAGATATGACCATCTTTTATCTATAAAAGAAAAAAGAGATATTCATCAGGAAAACTTCAGCCAAATAGCATTTAAGAAAACTTCAAAAATTAAAATTTTGTTTTTTGGTAATTGCCAAATATTTGATCTAGGTAAATTTTTTGAAGCAATGGTACCTGACCTGCACACGATACAGGTTGAACTTACAAAAGAAAATGTAGAGAGAATTAATAAAAATGAGTACATTGAAGCAATTAAGGATGCCGACATTATTTTTACTCACACACTACAAAACGAACAATTCTACAAAGATTTTATAGCTAAAAATGATAAATATTCAGAAAAAGTAAAATATATTCCACGGGTCTCATTTTTAGGGTATCATCCGGATTGCGACTATGTTCACAATATTGATAATAAAGCAGTGGGTGGATCGCTTGGAGCATATCATTCTAACCTAGCGTTTTGGGGTTGGAAAAATGGATTTGATACTGAAGAGACATTAGCGCTTTTCACCGCTGATATATATTCCCATTTGGGGTATTATAACTATTTTGAATCGGCGCAGAAATCACTTCTTAGTCAGGGTGTTCAATCAGGGATTCCACTCGAGGAGATGTTTTTAAAATGGAAAAAGCTGGGATCGTTTATGCATACGATTAATCACCCAAAATCTTTTGTGTTGGCTGATATTGCACGAGCTTTGTTAAAAAACGAAAATATAGATGCGCTGCCAGATGTCGAACACTATCTTCCAGATAATCTAATGAATTATGGCTGCTGGCCTGTTTATCCAGAGATAGGCCGAGAACTTGGAATTCCCGGAAGCTATTATTTTAAAAAACCAGGTTCTATTCCACAGATGTTAAGTTTGGAAGAATTTATAAAAACGTCATTTGAAGTTTATAAAAAATATGGCACTGATAATTTGAAGTCGTCCCGTCTTGAGGCAAAAGAATTTAAGACTCTAAAACAATATTTGTTGGCCAAGGAATCAAAAATGGCAACGGGTCTTCATGCAAACTCCTTACCAGAGCGACGAGGCGAGAATCCGCCCTATGCCCAAACAAATCCTTACCGCAAGTTGCCTGGAACGAGTTTTTGGAAAAGATCGGTAGGCTCGTGTCAAAGTGCTGAGATAGATCCTGTACTGTCCCCAAGATTTACGATTACTCGTGACGATAAAGTTGCCACAGCCGGAAGCTGCTTTGCTCAACATATATCCAGAAGACTGGAGACCGAGGGGTTCAATTACTACATTCCGGAGTTTGATCCATCACTCTCCAAAGAGGAGCAGCAGGAAAGGAATTATGGAGTATTTTCCGCACGCTATGGAAATATCTATACCGCGCGACAGCTCCATCAGCTTTTTGACCGTGCATATGGTAAATTTTTACCAGCTGAGGAGGCATGGCACAGGAGCGACGGGAGTGTCGTGGATCCTTTTCGTCCGCAGGTTGAACCCACCGGATTCATGACTCCGTATGATATGGAATGGTATCGTCAGGAACACTTCGCGCATGTCAGAGAGATGTTTGAAAATCTTGATGTTTTTGTGTTCACCTTGGGTTTGACGGAGTGCTGGGAGAGTCGGATCGATGGCGCGGTTTTTCCATTGGCTCCTGGAGTAGCCGGCGGCAAACTGGATCTGAAACGTCATGGTTTTAAAAATCTTACAATGGAAGAGATTCGTGATGATATGGAGTTATTTCTTACGAAGTTCCAAGGAGTGAATCCCAAGGCTCGTGTTTTACTCACAGTCTCCCCCGTGCCTCTTATCGCAACCTATGAAGACCGCCACGTGCTAGTCTCAAATACTTATAGCAAATCAGTACTTCGCACGGTTGCTGATGAAATTATTAGGAAATATGAGCACTGCGATTATTTTCCTTCTTATGAAATCATTACCGGACAGCATATTGGGAATAAGTATCTAGAAGATGATCTGCGTTCTGTTCGGCAGGATGGAGTCGATCATGTCATGAGAGTATTTTTACGACATTACACAAGTGAGGCAGTCATTATTCCGGCCAAGGAAGGAGTCCATCAACTGGAACAGAAAAATACGATTGATCGAATCAATGCCATTATCTGTGATGAAGAAGCAATCGATTCCTAGACGCTGTCCGAAAAATCCCTGAGAGGCGAATTACTAGAGATTCGATAACTGATCCCTCGACATCTGATCAAACCGCAAAAGACGCACTACTCCAGAAAGTTAAAAATGGGTATAGGCTTCTGGGGATTAGTGCGCGTTGGGTAAGGTTAATGTGACTTTAATGCTCCTTACCAAACACCCTGAGGCACTCTCAAATAGATATTCAAATTATAGAGAGTACCATAAATATCATCATTGAAAATGAAGACTAAAAATAATTACGAATTATATTCTTCTTTATATAAAAACAAACTCATAGCTGATGTTTATCATGGCATACTACAGAGAGATCCTGACGAGTCGGGTTTGTTACACTATGGAGAAAAATTTGATGAACAAGGGATTGCTGGAACGATTAAATCCTTGCTAAACAGCACGGAAGGCAGGCGCAATTTTATTAGAGGAAATTCAGAAAAGTTTGCCCGGGAGCTTTATAATGCAGCATTTTCAGAACAACCAAATGATAAAACACTCCGAAAAATTAGTGATCATATTATTCAAAACGGAATTACCGATTCGGTCAGAGCTATCTTTGCTGGAAAATTTCAAACTCCGAAAAATATCATTGATCAATGGTGTCATCAGCAACTGATTCCCTGGATTACAAAGGAAAGAGTTTCTTTCAAAAAGACTATTCTGAAATTCAAAGAATGGAACGAAAACGATCCTGATATCTATCTCTATAAGATCAAAGATGGAGAAGTAAGAATTTTAAGAAAGGATCACAAAAATGAATTGTTAAAGCATCATCATGAGCGGGCTTTAGTTTACAGAGGTTTTTTCCAGCGAATTCTGAATTCCAGTCAAATTCCTCTCGAAACAATTTTTGCCGTTTGTGTCCGTGATGAACCGAAAATGGAAGTCTTGGATTATCCTTTGTTTTCTTTTGAGAAAAGTCGAGGAAGCAATCTCATCCTTCTTCCCGATATTGATTTCCTAAGCTCCGATTTTTACATAAGTGAGAAGTATGCAGACAAAAAACAGTTCTGTGAAAAATCAACGACTGCGGTTTTTGTGGGAGCCACAACAGGGGCTGAACGAATTGATGGAATTAGGGTTATTTTAAAGGAGAAAATAAAAAATCTTCCACGAATCAAATCAGCCCTGTTTTTCAAAGATCATCCCGACGTGATTTTTGAACTGCCAAAAGTTGTTCATGCCAAATCTGCTGAAGTCGAAGAAGAGATCAGGAGACTGGATTTGGGAGGTGCAATCCGGGAATGGAGCGAGCAATTCGATCACAAGTTCATTATCTCAATGGATGGGAATGGGGCCACCTGCTCCAGGGTAGCAATCGCATTACGCAGCAACAGCGTACTCATGAAATACGAATCAGAACGTGTACTCTTTTATTTTAATTCTCTGATTCCCTGGCTTCATTATATACCCGTTTCTCATGATCAGGAGGTTGAGAAGATCATCCAATTGGAAAAAATCGCTCCAGGCGAGTTTGAATCAATTGCTGAAAACGGTAAAAAATTTGCCGTAACTCACTTGAATCAAGAAGTGATCGAGAGCTTTACTTTCGATCTTTTAAAGCGTCATTGCGACGTCTATGATTCATTATCTGATTCTGACATCACCGAGTCGGAATTGAATGAATTCGAAGTCTGCTAAAACGACGAATCAGATTTTTTCCATGCTAAAAAATATCCCAATTTTATTATTTCTTGTTCCGGTTATCTCTCTCCAACATCTTCCCGCCCAAAGCACGGAACCGCTCCCTTCGGATGGAAAGAATGATGCAACGGTAGCCATCCAATCCAGATTGTCCTCTCTTGCTGCTGCTGGAGGAACCCTTGTTCTTCCAGCGGGTCAATACCTGATCACCGGGACACTGAGGATTCCCAAAGGAGTCGCGCTGCAGGGGAGTTGGAGTGCCCCCCATCATGGAGATGTCTGGCAAAAAGGGACCACCTTTCTGATCACGGGAGGTAAGGGGCAGGAAAATGCCAGAGCAGCAATCGAGATGGAGGCAAGTACTTCATTACAAGGTGTGACACTGATTTGGCCCGAACAACGATGGAATGACATCCAGCCCTATCCTTGGGCAATACATGGGTTGGGTCAGCATGTGACGGTTGAAAATGTGACCCTCATGAATGCTTATCAAGGCATTTGGGTTGGTTCTCCAGGACATCTCCATCTTATCAGAAATATCTTTGGATGTGTCTTAAGAAAGGGGCTGTTCGTTGATGACTGTGGTGATATAGGCAGGATAGAGAATGTCCATTTTAATCCCCATTACTGGCTGGCAAGCGGCCATCCATCCAGCAATTTGGGTGTCCTTCCAGCGATGCCACCGTTGCCCGGGAAAAAACCTGAACAACCGGCAAATATTCAGAATGTGAGGAAGTTTATGAGTGAAAACCTTGAGGGCTTTATCTTTGGCCGCACTGATTGGGAGTATGTTTTCAATAGTTTTGTTTTGGGCGCCAAATACGGGTATCACTTTATCAAGACCGCGAAAGGGGGCTGCAGCGGTCAGTTTCAGGGAATTGGTGCGGACAATTGCCGCAGCTGCGTTCAGATCGATTATATCACAAAATATGGCATTCAGGTATCCAATGGAGATTTTACTGCGTTTTCCGGTGCCCCCAACTCTGCCGTTGTGACTTCGCCTGGCACAATCGGAGCCGCCCAATTCGTTAACTGCAATTTTTGGGCAACTCCCAACCATGCCGTATGGATGCAAGGAGATACTACTGTTATTCTGTCAAGCTGTCATCTCATGAATGCACCAATATCCGGTGAAATTCTTGCTGAACATGGGAAGCTGATCATTCAAGGATGTGCCTTTGACAAGCCAGGAACTGCAGTGATTCTTAAAAAAGATGTACGTGCTGCCATCATCATGGGGAATCTTCAAGAGGGTGGGTTGCAGGTTCAGAATGAGATCGGTGGTAAAGCTCAGATCGGCCTGAATGAAACGCCGTGAGCTCAGTCAATATGAGTGTATAAATGAATTCTCTATCGACATTTTTCGATAAAAAAGTTCTTCGACATTACTCGACGCGGCTGATCCAAGGGATCTATTCCGGACTTCTTGGCAGGGAGGCTGATCAGGAAGCACTCATCAGTTGGAAGCTCAATTTGGAAAATGGAGGGAGCCTCGTTGATCTGATTCGGGAAATTTCAAATTCCGAAGAGTTTCGTAAACGAACGCTTCAAGCAAATAGTAAAGATTTCATCACACTTTTCTATCAGGTGATTCTTGGGAGGCATCCTGATGATGTCGGACTCGAGACTTATGCGTCTCAAATTCTTGAATGGGAAGATCTCAAATCCACCCTGCGGGAACTTGGCAATTCGGAGGAGCATTGGCAGCGAATTCTTGGAAACCATTCTGAGGAATTCGTTGGGGAGATCTACACGGCGCTGCTCAAAAGAAATCCTGATGAAGCAGGGCTCAAGAGATATTCGGCACTCGTTGCAAAGAAAAACGGATTAGGTGAGGTAATTGAAAATGTTTTGGGATCAGAGGAATTCAGCACTAAGCAACGCCTCAAGCAAATAAATGCGGGTTTTAATCCAAACGATCTCGAGCAAAGAAAGATCGTTTTTCTCCATCTTCCCAAGACCGGTGGAACCACCCTGCACCATCTGTTGATTCAACAGACGGAACCAGATTGTGTCTGCCCTGAACGATTCAACGGACTGCACGCCTATCCCTCTGGAGAACTGGCTCACTATCGACTCTTTTCAGGTCACTTCGACCTGGTTTCCACGCGCCTGATTCCGGGGCGCAAGGCGGTCATCACGATGTTCCGCGATCCTGTCCAGAGACTTGTTTCGGTCTATAATTTCCAGAGGGCTCACCGGAAGGAAACCATTGAAAGCAGTGGTCTCGAACTGGCGCGCCTGGCAAATCAATATTCGATGGCCGATTTTTTCAGGGTGGATGAAGTCCGCTGC
>Ga0302280_1002272_pt1 | contig 14937 bp, 6 predicted proteins | sample III_Fen_E1_1_FD_198771 | JGI IMG/M metagenome (GOLD analysis project Ga0302280, IMG submission 198771) | Peat permafrost microbial communities from Stordalen Mire near Abisko, Sweden - III_Fen_E1_1 | ecosystem: Environmental > Terrestrial > Soil > Wetlands > Permafrost | place: Sweden: Abisko...
GTCGTCCAAGTATCTTTAAGCATAATTCTCATTCATTAATTGCCTTAAATTTATTTGTGAATCTTCATAGCGCCACATGTGAACATCATTAAGTTTGGAAGTCAGTTAATTTTTGTATTTGCTGTATAAATCCTCACTTAGAAGTTAGTTTTTTGTGAAGGACTGTTTAAATTCTACTATTATTTCCTGATGAGATAATTTGGCAATAATTTAATGAAACGCTAAAAGGAAAAGAGCCTGCAATAGTGATATGTCATGCTGCATGTTATCAATATCCGGATTTGAATTTTTGACATACAAGTAGAGAATCCAGAAGATGGCCATAAGATTAAATGACATGTGCTATGATAGCCTTGTATTTTTCTTGCACAACTACTAAAATGTCATTCTATATTTCTTATAGATGCGATAATTTATCTCGACGTTGTTAATTTTGGTTTGCAACCAGTGAGGCGCTTGGCGCCATTTTTTGTACTGTCTATTTAGAACTTCTAAAAACAATTCTTTTGACAATTTACCAATATGCCGCATTACTCCTTCAATTGAAATGCCACTTCGAACTTGCCTTTGTCTAGAAACGTCAATGATTCTTTTTACTTACCCAACTATTGCTGCGGCTGCAAGTACTTAATAATCCTCTTGATCTTATCTAATATTTCCAATCTATCCTGTTAAGAAAGCAGCAGTTTAATCAGTTGTCTATGAGTCAAGGCCCAAATTAGCCTTCGTGACTATACGGTTGGTAATATCTCTGTACATTAGTTATATTACATAAAAATTCTAAATACAATTTACGGCCAAAATGCTTATTAAGAGATATCCATGAGCCAAAAAATGCTTATCACTTTTCTCCATCGTAAGGATAGCGAGTGAATATTACTTAAAACAAAAAAAGAAGCATCAAACAAAATTTTTGATTTAAAGATAATTGGAGTCATTCGTAAAGTCAAAAAGATTAAATGTTAATATAAACCCTTCCTTGACTTATTTGAAAGAATTTACTCTATTTTTTCATAGTAACGCCAAACATTGGGGAAAAAATTAAGTGTTCCATCTTTGGCAATAAATAAATGTTTTTACCTTTTTAAGCATGATACTTTTGAGTGTAAGGTTTCTAAGTGTTAACAACTTAGAACTGGCATAGGACAACAGTTTTCTAAAAAAATATATACATTTTTGAATTCCACCTAAACTATATCTAAACTATTGTGACCATAAAATGTATTTCTTGATAAAGGAGCTACAATTTTATAATTGAAAGCCTTTCGGCATTGATTCCAACATTAATCTTCTATTTGAATAGTAAAAAACAGCCAATTGTTTTTATTTTTTCCGCATAATCATAAATACCAAATTTTGTTAATTTTTCAATTCTGAGTGATATTTTCAGTTTTTTTACATAATTTTCATTCGTAATGGAATATAATTCATTCTTAAGATAAATAATATCTAGAAGTCAATCAATTTGTCGATATAATAACAATCAATAATAAGTTTATTATTAAAAATCATGATTAAAATTCAACCGACAGGCAATGCTTACAAGCACCCAGCCATCGCCCATAATAAATTTAACAGCAGGCAGTAATTTAGTGAGACTTTCAATCACTCTAAAATGTAAAATAGCCTTAATTTCAACACTATTGGGCAATCACAGCTTGGAATGGACCATCGCATCCTGGCTCGGCAAAGAGTGTAATCAAAATTAAATCTTCATAAATAAAATAAATAAAATCATATCTTAAAGACCAAGTATCGCAATGCTGAGAAATTGAAGCATTTCTAATAATTAAAGTAATCCAACATTGATGACTTAAATTGTAAAATTAAGAAAATGATTACTAAACTAGCCAATTAAGAGAATTCAACTAAGCCCTCTGCTCATATGGAGGATTTAAAAGATAGAAGAAGGCATGAAAGGATAAAGACTGATTATGAAAATTTTAATAGCAGTTACAGAGAAGAGGAACTATTTGGAAAACTAAATTCAAATCTTCAAGATTAAAAGAATATGATCGAGTCTTAAATTATTCAAAATGTATCCGAAGCGAAATATTTTTAAAAATATAGTAAAAAAAGAATTCAAAATAATAATGTTGAACAAATTCGAAGAAAATACAAAGAGAGTGAAAGTCAATGCCGAGAAGGTAAGTGTGGAAGTAGTAAGGACAGTTTTGGGGTCAACTCTAAAGTAAATGATACATTTAGAAGCGGCAATAACACTCTTAATGCTGACTTAATTCGTTTTAGACAAAAGATTAAAGAGAATAATTAAAGATAAAGAAGATAATTGAGTAATTAACTTGACTTTTAATATAATAAAACTCTGAATAAGAATGATTCATTGAATAAGCTACAAATTCTGCATAGAAAAAATATCAACGATGATTTGGCGAAATACAACAAAAGAATTGACACCTACAATTCCAAAAAAATATTTACTCTTCCTGATGAAGATTTGTATTAAAGAGTGCCTCTCCGAGAAGCTACAAATCATTGCAATAATTAATTTAAATTTATTCCATTTTAAGTTAAAAAGATAGATGATAAACAAACAAATCTAATCTAATCTCATCACCCAAAGATTAAACTCAAACTTAGAAACAATAAGTAAAAGCTTAGCGTGGATGAAAATGAACCTTTGACAGCTGATTTTAGATATAATGAGTAATAAAAAGCTAGTGAGTTAAAATTATTAATGGAAAATTTGATGAATCAGGTGAAATTGGATGAACAATTTAGAAAAGGTAAAAAATGGTTCGAAAAGCAATCTTCTTCTCTCAAATGGAAAAAGCTAAAGGAATGTTTAGAATGTAAAAAAGTAAATTTAGATGAAGCCTCAATAAAGTAAATATTTTCTCCAACAGAAGAGGAAGATGATCCATTTTATTCTCCCCGCTAAAAATAGTTTTCAATTGAATCTCTTGCAGCTATTTTTGTGTAGTGCGAATCTAATTGGTTTTAAAATATCATAAAAAAATACAATAGCGAAAACCTGGCAAGATAAGGTTTCATATCTACCAAACTAGATTCCTCAAGTAAAGGCTACCTAGGAATTGAGGATATAGTGCGCTTTATCAACTTATAGATGGATGCATAAATTAGAAACAGGGATGTGTTTTTGATATTTTAACGGCTAAAGAGTGAGGAGCAGCTCACTTTTTAAGACATTATCTAAGTGATATGCCATTGATATTATGATATAGGATATATTCTTTTTATCATCATTACTTCACTTTTTTATTCGGAACATCATCCTATTCTTATTCTTATGAATCATCCTCTTCTTCCTATTCGTCTTATTACTCTTCAGTGGCCCCCAAGAAAAATTGAAGACTGTAAGGCACAATTTCATTGATTATTTCCCCAGCAGTAGCAAAGAGATTTCCTAGCTATTCCAAGTTTGAACTGTCAGTGAATAAATGCCCGAATATTCCTTCGGGAACACTCTTAATCCACTTTGCTTGATCTCCTTAAGTCTTTGTGGCATTTCCATTTAAAAGTACAAACTTTCGAGTTATTTTTCCAGCTTGAAGAATGGTATTGGATCCAATCTCAAAAGATATTTAAAATCTATCGTCAAAAACATTAGTTGAAACATCTTGGAGCGCAATAGCGATTTCTTTATCCTCAGTTGTCATATCTTATCCAAAGAAATTCAAGAAAGCCGTGAGCCAATAAGCTTCAATTCCTTTGTTTTATTTTGCAATTTTTTCTACTTCAATTTTTTCAGTGGGAGTGAAAAACTTATCTGAATTTTAAAGATCTTTCGTAGTGAGGGGTGTTCCCTTAATAATGCTACTGGCCTAAATAAGCAAATGATATACTTTTTCCTCAACAACTTTAAACTTAGAGATGAAAGATTGATGAATCTTTTGCACTTCTGCATTCTCCTCTTCTTGAATCTTTTTTATTCTATCGAAGATATGCTTGAGGGCAACAGCGACGACCTTTTACTGAGGTGGAAGCTGTTCGATATTCTATTTCTATTCGGTATTAGTCATGTGTTGTTGGGCTTAATTTAGCTAAATATTATAAGATAATGCAAAGTTGGCGGATTAATATATCGATAATAAATCAAATGAGTTTATTTTAACAATAGTCTTAATAAAAAAAAATATTAGTGAAATAATAAAAAATAAGTTTAGAAAGTTATGTTGAAATATGAAATAATTGACATTTCGACAATATTATTTAATGATATAATTTAAAACTAATATATTGCTTAAAAAATATTGTATTTTAAATATTGGTAAAGTATTATCAATTATTAAATTTACTTAATTACTTTATTATTATCTTAAATGATATATATCAAATCTTTAATTAGCAAACCTTTAAAACAAGTAAGTATTTAGATAGAAAACAGAAATTCAATTAATACAGATTATCATTTTCAGTTGTATATATTATTATTAAAACTATGGTCTTATCAGAATTTAATGGTCAAATCAATGAAAAATAATTTTATTTTCAAAAACAATAATCCCCAATATTTATATTCAGAAATATATCTTTCGGCAAAAAGGTTGGAGAATTAAATGAAAAAAACATATTTATATTTTTAAATAGCATAGATAATGAAAAGTATTACTAACAAATTAAGAATAATATACAAAGGAATATTCCATATCTTTTCATTATATTTAATCCTATCGACAACCCGAGCATCAATATCAACCTAAATACAAGTGTTTTAACGCTTTATACTTAAAAAATAACACTTTATTTCTTCAGTCATCTATTTATCAAATTATACTATAATAAAGTATAATATTTTAAAGAAGCCCTATCAATGAGAAAATATATCGCTTCCAAACTTAGTTTCATGGTAATCACCTACCTTTTCCTAATAGCTAACACTTGTTAAACTTATCACAACTTCGATAATTCAAACTGTACGTTTTATATGCTTTATACCGATTAAAGCTGCTTAGCCTTCGATTTTATCTACTGCACTTGGCAAATACCTTTGGTATACACCAATACTCATAGTACTGATTGGAACAATTGTACGAAAGCATGTTGTGACCCAAGCTCTATATATTCTTAAACATCAGATGCCATGAGTCAATGCCAAAATTATCTCACAGTCAGAAATCATACAGATAATATTGTAATGTTCGCTCTTTTTGGTAGTTTTGGATTTATTTTCTTGATGGCTGTTGTGTGCATACTTTTATCAAGGAAATGCGGACTTTTTCAGTCCAAATCAGGTATTTTGTTCGATATTTAGAAAGTTAGGGAGAAATCAATGATTCTTAAGCAAATTAAAAAAGTTGGAGAGAAACAGATTCCTCAAAACTTCTTACTGGGGATATTTTTGCAGTATATGTTTGGAGGATAATTGTTTCTTTGAGTTGGAGTGTCACCATATTTTTCATAGTGAGTGTATACTTACGTCTTTTAAAAACAAAATATAATGCATCCTTTGCCGAAGAACTACTCTTTAGACAGTTCGTGTTTATTGTCAGCGCTGCTTTAAGTTCTATTATGAGTCTTCTTTGAGAAAATATATATATTCCTCCGAAAATACTTAATAAATTTGCCAAAATTGCCAAAATTGCCAAAGTTAGAACCTACCGATTAGATGAATGATATTTTATAATTTATTGAGCATTTTGCTCAAGCGAAATTGATTCAGAATTATATGCAATAAATCACATATTTACATTTCCTTATTTTAAGGGAGTTAGAGTTTATATATTTTATAATTGAATCAAATTAGTTGTATTCGAGAATAAATTAATAGAATACAGCTTACAAGTAAAATCTTCAACCCAATAAAATTAAATTACTCATCTATGAATTTTGCAAAGAAAAGAAAAAGAAAATTTCGAGAAGCATGAGTTTGAGATCTTTCATGTTTATTGTTTGAGATGTTTTTAGTTATATTCCTTCTCTTCAAAAATTATTAATTTTATTAATTTTGCAGTATTGTTTGTTTTAAACATAAAAATAAATGAAGAATCATTACTAAATTGATATTCATCTCTTTTGTGATATCAGCCTAAATATTTCAAATACAAAATATGATTCTATTGAACATTATAAAGAATGAAAAACTGACATGATTTAATATTTCTTATTTTACAAGGATGAGAATAAAATATTTAATAAATAATATATATCAAAAAGAAAAAAAAGTTTTGAAAGAAAAATTGATAAAATAAGATAATAATAAGGTATGAAACTATATTTAATTATTTCATATTTAACTAAAAACATTAAAAGGCAAAAAAATAAATCAAGATTAGATAATTTCAAGCAGTAATTCTTTTATTCTTATTTTATTTAATCATTATCATATTTATAAATATGTTTAGTCTATAAGATAGTGATTCCATTTTATTTAAATTGTATTCATAGAAATTCATGCTAATTGCCATTACAGTAAGTTTTGTTTTAGTTCTCACTAGCAGTTGCGATACTTCACACAACTTTGATGGATCAAGTTGTATCTTTTATATGAATTATGTGGATGATAACTGCACCAATTTCAATTTCTCAGACTGTACATGGGATTAGTGTGTAGCATGGGTTAGCATTAGGGGAGTAGTAACCTGCCTTGAATATGAAACTCAAACAAGCTCAGATTGGAATAGTTGCACTCAAACATGCTGCGATTCAGGATCAACCTTTTCTTAAACTTCAGATGGAATTATCTAATGCCAAAATAGTATAGCAAGGACATCGATAATAGTAGCTATAGTGGTCGGAAGCATAGTAGGAGCTATTTTATTTATGGCCTTGATAATAATTCTGTGCATTAAATGTAAATAACGATTTTTTACAGTTCATCCGTAATAAATTGTCAATTCTTTAGCAGAAATAAATCGCTGGAAGGAAGTTGACTCTTCTAAACCTCCTCTTAAAACGGTATCTTGTTGCGTATGCCTTGAGGAGGGCTGCTTTTTTGAGTTAGAGTGTCTCCACACTTTTCATCGTCAGTGCATTCTCAATTGTTTGAAAAATAAAAAGGAGTGCATCCTCTGCCGAAAGACTACTCTATAAACTGTTTACGTTTATTGTCAAAAATGTTTCAAGTTCTATTATTAGTCTCCTCTCAACGCATTTATTGATTCCTCAGCAAATACTTAATAAATTTGCCAAAAATGCAAGAATTAGGGTTCGAAATTATGATATCAACAAAGTTTGATCTTTTATTGAATATGAGAAAAATAATAAGGAATATTCTGGAAGATCTACTTTCTTTCATAAATTAAATATCCTATGAAGAGATTAAAATCAAAATTTTCTACTCCATTTTTTAACACAATCATAGGTAATAAATTAGAGTGAAGTGCTTTTCCATCAATCAAAATGAAAAAAATGTCATTGTAAATGACAAATGAACTAAAAATATCAAATAGCTTTGGATAATTCTTTTATTACAAACCCTATTAATTTGACTATATCTATAAGAATGTATTATAACAATTTTATCGGTGAAAGTTCTATTTAAATCATTAAATTTATTGTATTTGTATTTATAATTCATGTGGAATCTCATAGCCACAATCTTTCTTTTAGAATTTGCTATAGGATGCGACACTTCATATAGTTTTGATTATTCAAGCTGCTCTGTTGATATGAATTACTTTGACGGCAACTGCAATTCTTTCAATTTAGTGAACTGCACATGGTACTAATGCTCATTACAGGTTTATATTGACGGTGAATAAACTTGTGTTGATTATCAAATGTACAACACTTATGATTGGAATAATTGTATCCAAACTTGCTGTAATTCTGGATCCTCATATGCGTAAACTTCAGATGGTATCAGTCAATGCCAAACTTATATCACAATAAAATAAAATCTTCTCCCGTTTCTAATGATGGTACTTTCAGCAATTTGTATATTGCTTCTAGTTGTAATTCTTATAATGATGTGTCGAAATATTAGAAATTAGCTAAATTTAGGTACTATATTTGATATTCAGCATATCAATAACATCCATAAGACCCTTAGCCTGAAGATTAAAATTGGTAGGAATTAAATTCCGCAAATGCTCTTTCTGAGAGAAATTTTTGTACCGTATGTTTGGAAGAAGATGGCTTTTTTGAATTAGAATGTCATCACGTGTTCCATCGTCAGTGTATAATCACTTGCATTAAAAATAAAAAAGAGTGCATCATCTGCAAAAGAGCTGCTCTTGAGAAAGTAACTGTTTATTGCCAAAAATGTTTTAAATTTTATTATGATTCTTCTCTCAGTAAATTTCTGTATTCCTCAGTAAACACTAAATAAATCTGCCCAAAATGCAAGAATGAGATTTCTAATTTATGATATAAATAAATTTGTATTTGCATTAAGCATTTTAAAAATAATACTCAAGATATACTTCTTTTGATAAATTAAAATGTTATGAATAGATTAAATTAGAGCATTTACTTCAAGGATTTAACATTTGAAAGGAGGGTAGAGTTTATTAATTGATAAGTCAGCAAATATGAGTTAAATCCAGCAGGTAGTCTACAGATAAAAAATAATTCTTTTATTATAAATTTCATTACTTTGACTATATCTATAAGAATATTTTATATGGCAAATTGCAGTTAAATCATCAAATTTATTGTATTTATATTTAATGTGGACTCTCATTGGCATAAGCTTTCTACTTTGGTTGGGTGTCAGTTGTGACACTTCTCACAACTTTGATTATTCAAGTTGTTCTCTAACTATGAATTACATAGACAATAACTGCAATTCTTTCAATTTAGTGAACTGTACATGGTACTAATGCGCAAACGATGTGTATATTAACGATGTGAAAACTTGTGTTGACTATCAAATTTCCAACACTTCTGATTGGAATAATTGTCTTCAAACCTGTTGTAATTCTGGATCCTCATATGCTTAAACTTCAGATGGTATCAGTCAATGCCAAACTTACATAACAACATACCATAATCGTTTATTGATTTTTTTAGCAGCAGTTGCAGGAATGGTTTTATTAATTTTTCTTATTCTTGCAATTAAAAAACGATGCTAGAGAAATCAGTAAAACTTGGGTAACCTGTTTGATATTCAGAGCAGCAGTAAAATATCTATGGTTCTTTAGCTGAAGAAAACAATTGGAAGGAAGAAATTAATTCCACTCATTCTCTTTCGAAGAGAACTGTTTGTACCATATGCATGGAGGAAGGGAGCTTTTTTTAATTATAATGTCATGACAAATTCCACCGCCAGTGTATAATCCCTTTTTTAAAAAATAAAAAGGAGTGCATCCTCTGCAAAAGAACCTCCATTGAAAAAGTAACTGTTTATTGTCAAAAGTGCTTTAAGTTTTATTATGAGTCTTCTTTAAGCAAGTTTATTAATTCTTTAACAAACAATCAATAAATTTGTCAAAGATGTAAGAGTTAGAACTTATGATATAAGTAACACCTTATTTTTATATTAAGCTTCAATAGTTATTGGAAATGCCTTATAACAATCCTTATTGCAAATTTGACTTAGATCAAGAATTTAAAGAATCAATTTAATATCATTATCCACCTTATATATTTCAGTCCTCTTCATTCTAAGTTTATTTTTTTAAACTAATAATAATTATTGTTAAATTTCAAAAATAATGTCATCTCGACGAAGCTAAACAAACTCAGAATAAGCCGAAGCACAAAAGATCGCTTAAACAATGTCCGCTCGAGAATACTTCCTCACTGAGGAATAGCATTTGATGGATTAATGGGCCAATAAATCCAATAAGTTGTTCAAGTAATCTCCAATTCGAATTCAGAACAACAGGCGAGGTCTTAAAAAGTGAATACGAAATTAAATCATCAGAACTGGTGGACAAATTTTCTCATTAGTACGAAGAACTCTATAATCAGAGCAAGAAAGAGTTCGAAGCCTATTGCATTTTGAATAGAAAGGTAGTTTGTAAGTTATCTAGGTTCAAAAGAAAGGCGATGAGATATAAAATTTTGCAGCTTTTTTCAACTCCAAGAATCATAAAAAAACTTTTTTTAATGCTTGGCTTGCTTATACTGAAAAGAGCAAATATCTAAGGAAGATGGAGGAACGGGCTGATAGATATAAAAATACCAGAACTCTCAAGACTATCATGAAAGAATGGCTGAGTATCACAATGAGGAGCAACCGCAACAAAATCAAAAATGAAGTCCTTCAAAAGACAGAGATCTAGATATCCAAAATCCAAGGCGACTACGAAAAGTTAATCAAATCATTGGAGGAAACTCTAGAGAAAAAATTGATTGATTTGAAGAAAGAAGAGGAGGAACATAAATTGCTGCATGATAAATATGAGGCCATGTACACGCGTGCCAAAATGGAGAGCACATGATCAATGAATCTTTTATCATAATATTATGAATGAATGAGGATATGAGTTAAGCCATATAAATGTCTAAACATAATTTAGAAGATGATAGTTGAGAGTATCCTGCTCATATTTATAAGAGAATCAAAATGAACTAGAATTTAGCTCTATATAAAATAATTGATACCAAAATCATTTTTTTTTCAATCGTTATTATAATTGGTTGAATTATACAATGGGTATAAAGACTTGAGTGAAGCAAGCAGATATTCAATTGATTTATGAAAAACGACAAATTTGATTACTTTGAGTCATCTCCTCATCCTCGCCAGCTAAAACGTACCATATTCTTTACTTAGTCATCAATTTAGAATAGGGAAGTTTGCATAATTTTGAGGATATGGGTAATCATGAGGAGCAACTCTTTAATACCCCCGCACGCTCCAACATTCATTTTAATACCAATACAGCCGTTAACATTGATCCGTATTTTACCTACCAGCATAAAAAAATTAAAAAAGAAGAGTAAGATGATTATTTTGGCTAAAATTCTAGATAAATTGATAATGCAGAATAAGAGTATGATTTCGTTCCAAAAATTGAGGAAAAGGTCGAATTTAGTGAATAACTGATGATACCAATAACTCCGGCCAAAAATACAATGTAAAAGGAAGAAAATAGATCGATATAAGCTGTTACTCGCAAAAAAGCAGCTCTCCAGTATACGCCCTTGTCCGATACAATTTCTCATGAGCGAGGGTTAAAAAAATTGGCTTACGAAGCCTATAATTTCGTCTCCCGTCAAAAGAAAACAACTTATAAGGAAGTCGCAGCCAAATTAATTAACCAGCTAAACGACGAATAGATTCCTGGCAATGCGGAGATTAATTCAAAGAAGGGAGAAATGAATATAAAAAGACGAGTGTATGATGCTTTAAATGTGTTAATTGCGCTTGGCTTATTGAGAAGAAATGGAAATAGAATTGTGGGTACAAAAATGGAGGTTGATATGACTGCTTTCTAGAAAGTTGATTTATAAAAGCAAAGTAACTTTTGGTGTAAAGATAGAAAAAAAAGAATAAGTTCTTTCAGAAGAGTTATAATTTTTAAGGCAGGACTATTTAAGAAAAGCCTAAAGCATGAGGAAAAAAGAGACAATCTTCGCAAACCTCAAAGAAAAAATGGATCACTTAAGAAAGCTTTAGACTAGAAATAAAAAGAATGAAGAACCTGGTGTCAGGTACCCAATGAAATAGTAGGAGTACAAAGATTATAATTTAGTAAACAAGTAATCGAATTTCCCTTCATTATGGTGGGCTTAGCAGAAAATAGATCCAAGGTGAAGGTTTAGAAAGGGGAAGAATAGAACTTAGTGTTGTGGTAATAGAAGTAAAACGTGCTAGTAGTGAGTTACAACAAAAAATATTCGCTGGATGTAAAGGGTGATCTTGACGTAATCTCGAACATGAGCATGCATCAACCTTCTCCTGAGACCTTCGAAAAGATTGAGAGAAGACGAAATAAAAATAAATGAATATTAATTTGCAATGTGAATATTTAATCATAAAAATATAACTAAATTTTAAATAGTTATTAACTTCTGTTTCCTTTATCTGTAAAATTGTAATTGAGAAATCATGGAAAATTATGTTTTAAATAAACTTAGAAGTCTTAGAATTGGTAAAAGATAATCTTTTAATTCCTGCTGCAATAAGACATATTATTATAGTAATTAATGCTTAATTATAAACCATTTCAGGGGAAAAGTAAAGAACAAATAATGAGGGGATAAAGCCAACAAAGATAACTCAAATAGCATATGCTCAAGTGATTTTAAGAACATACGATTGTTTCTTTAGCTTTAATTTTAAAAATATCGTTCTTTTCTAAGCCAATTGATTTGTTATTAGCATCAATGATAATTTTATATGACTCTTCGATTGCTTTAACTATGATTTTTTCCTGTCGATGTTAATTAACTACGTACTGGTTATAATTTTATCTTTTGACAATAGGGTCTTAAGCGTTGGACTCTTATCTACAAAAGAGTTACTTCTTGTAAATCTCAGAGTACTATGGGTATCGCTATCTTTCTCCAACTTCGTGATCTCAGTCCGTACTTTGTTGGCCATGGACTCCAGAAAAGTGTGGGATTACTTTTCCTCTGATCTTTGATATTGTTTTCTGAGCCTCAGTCGTGATTCCTAGTAGTATTTCTTAAGTTTGTTTATTTTTCAATAATTTTTATATTAAACTAAAGATAATAATTAGAAGGATTCATTGAGTGGATCATCAAAAATACTTCTATGTCTATTCTTGATCCTAACTGGCAAAAATTTCTTTATTAATTTCGTTAATAATATTCCATATTTATGACAGCAAATATATTTATTGGCAAATATATTTCCTATTTTTATCTTTTAGGTTTCGATACTTGAAGAAAAACTTAAAATAATCATTTAAATGATAAATATGGCCAATAAATAAACTTATAAAATCAAAAATTATTTATTTATTTATTGCTTATTGCCACAAGCAAATAAATAATCTAAAACACAAAATTATACATAAGTCTTAAAAAAATTTAACGGAGATTTAACTTAAGTCAAAATATGTTAATGATTAATTGTAAAAATTATCCATTTGCAAGATGAGAAGAATTTTTTGTCACCTGAGGATAAGTTTTGCTAATATTTTTTATTAAGTAATTATTATCTGAGAATTTAAGATTTATTAGTCATGTAGGAGGATATCAATTTTTTGAGGAACAAGAAAAATGAAGGAACCAATAGTATATAAGATAATTATGTTTTATTATAAAAACAACTCACTCCTATTGCTCGAACTATCTCTTGCCGAGCAGTATTGTTTCTACATCAATTATTCTTGAATATCATTAATGGAGATGAAATATCTGAAATATTTTCGAATTGGATCTATTAGATAAAAAATCCCGTGGCAGGCCCTGTTTGTTCGAAAGTAATAAATAAAAAATAAAATGGAATTATATACAAATGTTTTGATTGTATGTAAAGTGAAAATGCTTGCATTTGTTAGGAATGTTTTGCAAAAGGAGATCATCAAGGGCATAATTATATTCATTAGCAAACAGATAATGCAGTTTGTGATTGTGGATATTAATAAGTTTGGAATCCAAAATCATTTTGTCCTGCTCATAGAAAAGGAGGTTAGTTGAAGGAAGAGATATAGCCATCTACAAAGAAGTAGTTTATTGAAGAGTATACTCTAGCATTTTATATTTTTTTTGCATTGAATCAATTCGATGTATAAAACACAATTAAATAATCGTATGGAACAAAGTTAATCTCATCTTTAATATAAAATGTGAGTAAAAATTACCAAATGAAAATATTGGGGTATGAACTTTTAGAAGTATCTTTTTCTGACGAATATCCACCCCTGAACTAAAATAACTAACTCACAATATTACAAAAAATATTTAGAGCTACATATTTGAGCAATTTGGAATAATTCACTCAGCTATTATTTTAGATCTTTCCTGTGAAGTAGTCGAGAATTAAAATCATAAAAGAATACTTTCTAAAGATTAAAAATATAGAATTAACTCCCCAGCATCCCCTATCAAATATAGATTTTCAATATATGACATGTGCCAAAATACTTTCAAAACTAATTAAAAATAAGGAATTATAACCACTGACTCTGGACAAAAACAAATGTCCTAAAAATGTTAAATATTTGCCGTTTATATTTTGTCAATATTATTCAAATTTAGACTATATACAAAAGATGAAATCAGCAAAATAATATAACGTCCTTCATCTCCAAATGGTAAATGTAGCATAAATGGCCTTCTATAGGTAATAATATGGTCGTTTAAAATCTTCATATGATTCAAGTAATTTAAATATTGATCAATTTTACCTGATTGAACTTGGGTATATGGTCAAAAATGTAATTAACGAAAAATAGATACTTTTAAAGTGCATTAAAGAACTATTTTAGTATATTGAGAATAAAGATGTAAATATATTTTCACAAGCCCAAGAAAGAGCTTTGGCGATGTTTACTATTGCCTTTTTTGATGGAGATATTTCTCAGCTTTTTTAAAAATAGATTCGTCAGAAATTTGTATAAAATCTCTAAATCGGTAAATAAAAATTTCCGAAGCTGCTAAAATATCTTATAAAAACTAGTCTGAAATCATGTTTATTATATGGAATACTCCCTCCTTCAAAGGCCTAAGCATTTATAGAATCTTTTCTAAAAAAATCCGACAAGAATTTTAATTATTTTTTAGATGTAGTTTATCATAAAATTTTGATGGTAATCAGCATTGACTATTTTGAATACGATAAAGTGATTTACTAAATGTACATGGAACTTGCTGAGTTAATTAAAGAAAGAAGAGATTAAAATATTTCTTTTATAATGTATAAAGAATGGCCAGAAATCTATAAAATACTGAATATCTATAAGATTAACATGGAAGGCTATTAAACTATAAAAAGGGCTGTAAAATTTTTAAATACTCTAACAGTAGTGAATTTAGACGAGATTGTTATATCTAATTTCCTCAAAATTAACGAAAAATAGCAAAAGTAGAAGGTTTATGACTTCTACACTCGTTTACTTTCAAGCTTTAAGCAACTGAACATTAAATAAT
>Ga0302280_1002273_pt1 | contig 14937 bp, 11 predicted proteins | sample III_Fen_E1_1_FD_198771 | JGI IMG/M metagenome (GOLD analysis project Ga0302280, IMG submission 198771) | Peat permafrost microbial communities from Stordalen Mire near Abisko, Sweden - III_Fen_E1_1 | ecosystem: Environmental > Terrestrial > Soil > Wetlands > Permafrost | place: Sweden: Abisko...
TCCCGTGCCTGTTTTCAGGAAATGAATCGATTCTTTGTCTATCTCCCTGATCACGTCTTTGCTTGAAAAAACAGCTATTATGCCTTCAGCAAACTTTGAAAGTTCTTTACTATCGGCGTGTGTGTTGAGCGCTGCGCCTTCTATAAGAATGAAGTCGTAGTGCTGGGCAATTTTATGAATATTCAGCAGCAAATTATTTTTAGGAAGCACTTCAGAAGGAGTATAGTTGCCTTCATTGCAGCCAATGATATCAGTATTGCTGATATTGGTCAGGGTTGTTACACCCCAGATCTTATCAATCGCATTATCTTGCCCATTGAGGCTGAAAGTTTCGAGCGTTGGTTTGGCATTGAAAGTTCTGGTTAGCGAGTTGTCAGAAAAATTCGAATCAATAATAAGCACTTTTTTCTTGCTCATGCTGAAGGTGTGGGCAAGTGCCTCAAGAATCGTGCTTTTCCCCTCTTTGGGCTTCAGGCTGGTGATCAGGATTACCTTTTTCCCGGAATTATCCAGCTCAAAGCGCAGTTTGCGGAGGTTCTCAATAAAAAAATTGAAAGAAGCTTCTCTGTCGGGCTGATTGGTCACTTCAAAATAATCTTTTAATTGTTTTTTCTGAAGGTCAATCTTGTTCACTGTAGTCAACAGCTTCATTTTGGTTTCTTTCTGGAAAAATGATGGCGTTCTTATCGAAGTATCGAGGAACTCCAGTATCAGAATAAAAAGCGTGGACAGGAAAAGCATCGACAGCCCTGAAATGCCGACAATTAAAGTCCTGTGCGCAGGCTCAGGAAGTATGGGAGGCTGGCCCTCCAATGTTTGCTTGAAATTGAAATCAGGAGCTACTTCGATATCCTGCGATGCAAAAATACTGCTGTTATATTTGTCCAGATCTTTTTGTGCTTCATTCAAGTCATTTTGAAATGAATTTGCTTGGGCTTCGTTGCCACCGCCCGAAAAAGCTTGTTTTCTGAACTCTTCAACATTTTTGTCATAAAGAGCTATATTCTGTCTCGTTGCAGTAATCTGCGCATCCAGGTCAATTTTCTTTTTTTGCAGCTCATCTTTTCGGTCAATCGTTTTTTGCAAACTGCTGGCTGTAGATGAGCCGGGAATATTTGTAGAAAGGGCTACTATTTTTTTGCTGTTATCGGCAATCTTGGCTTCAATGTCAGGGTCAGCTCCCCCCTTCTCAGCCAACTGGCTATTTAGCTGTCTGTTTTTTTCTTTCAATGCCAGGATTTCTTCACTGTGATTGTCAACATGTGCTTGAGTTACCGGGCCCGAATTCAGCGTTGTCAGCTCTTCATTTACTGAATTCAATGTTGATATAAGCAGATTTAATTTCGATTCTTCATTTGTTTTCTGGGAGGTCAACTCCTGCAGGCCTGACATAGCCACGGTTGCTGCATCGCCAATATTCGGGGTGCCGATTTCTTTCCTGAATTTTTCATATCTCGTCCTCAGGCTGTCCACTTGCCGTCTTTTTGCGGTAGCCAGGCTGTCAAGTTTGGTCAAAGATTCCTTTGTGCGGGTGGAAGTAAGCATTGTGTAAAATTCCTTGAATTTTAAGCCTACAATGTTTACTACATAGGCAGATAACTCAGGGTTCTCTGAACTGAATGAAACGTTCAGATAATCGGTATGGGGTATTCTTTCAACAGTCAATTTTTTTGTAAGTGCAAATTCACCATACCCATAAAGCCCGATTAAATCCCAAACTTTCTTTTCTTCCGGCTCGTAAGTAGTCAATAACTGCATTGAGCTAAGCTTAGAGCGTAAAACTCTTTTCGCATTCTCAATATTCGCCGTTTTATAAACAGTATCTTTTTTTTGCTTTGAGGTAAGGATGCGGAACGGATGAGATGATTCAAGGTCATGAAGCATTAGGTCGTAAGACAACATGCCCAGAACAGTAGGGGAATGGAAAGTTTCAATAATATTGGTAACTCTTGAATCAACCTGGTTCACATCCAAAATTTCTGTTAGCGACAAGCTCACTTTTTTCTCCGTCTGGCTAAAGCCGGTGGTGTACTGAGCATTCGAAACATAGCTTTTCTTCTGGAACATAGTGAAAACTACGCCTATGCTGGCTCCTAGGAATGCGCTTAAAATAATGATCCACTTTTTTCTTAGTAATGCCCTGAAAAGATAGGTCAGATCCATTGGTTGGTAAATTTTATGGTTTCAATAATAACAAAGCAAAACAACCGAACAGTTTTACGGAATATACATCATTCCGGGTAAAAAAAGATATTGAAGAATTATTAAAGAAGCTTTTCAAGGAACAACAGAAGCAAAAGGAAAATAAAACGCTCTTTAAAGCTGATTTTGCAGACTGTTGCCTGCTTTTTTGAACTGCGCCAAAAGTAATAATATTTTTTAAAGATTGAAATATTTAAAAGGCAAGCTTGTCTGGTCATACCTAAATGACTAAAACCACATTTATTTGCCTACTTAAAATAATATTAGGTTATTGCAGCCGTTTAAAGGCGACAAATATTTTTTGTTGAACATGCAGAACCTCAAAGTCTTTTTTTGGCTTAGCTTTCTTATTGTGTTTTATAGCTACCTCGGCTATGGGCTGCTGTTGTTTTTTCTTGTGTCTGTAAAACGGCTATTCAAAAAAGAAACCAACCGGAATTCTTCTGAAAACTATTTTGAACCGGATATCACTTTGATAGTTTCGGCATTTAATGAGGAAGGGTTTATAGAAAAAAAAATCGAGAACACTTTTCAGCTTAGTTATCCGCCCGAAAAGCTCAAAATAATTTTTATTACAGATGGCTCTACTGACCGGACTCCTGAAATTATCAGCCGGTTTCCGCAAATACAATTGCTTCACGAACCTCCGCGTCGGGGAAAAGTAGCTGCAATGAACAGGGCTATGAAATTTGTTTCCACACCTTTTGTGATTTTTTCTGATGCGAACACGTTGCTGAATACAGAGTGCATTGCAGCTATCGCAAAACATTATGCAGACCCGATTGTCGGCGGCGTTGCCGGTGAAAAAAAAGTGATTACAGGGTCTGACGCTAAGGCTGCCGGTGCTGGCGAAGGGTTATATTGGAAATATGAATCTTTTCTGAAAAAACTTGATTCTGAGTTTTATTCAGTGGTCGGCGCAGCAGGGGAATTGTTCTCACTAAGGACAGATTTGTTTGAACAGGCGGCAGAGAATATCATTATCGAAGATTTCGTTCTATCGCTCAAAATTTGCATGAAAGGCTATATTATAAGATATGAGCCGGGTTCTTTTGCGATAGAAGATTCCTCATTATCAATGAAAGAGGAAGAAAAAAGAAAAATAAGGATCTGCGCAGGAGCATTTCAGGCAATGGTTATTTTAAAAGACCTTTTCAATATCTTTAAATATCCATCGCTGTCGTTTCAATTTATATCTCATCGCATTTTGAGATGGACTCTTTGTCCGCTTTGCCTGATGTCGCTCCTGATAACGAACGTGCTTATAGTTATATTAAATGGTGGGTTGATTTATCAGGCATCTCTGATATTGCAAATCCTTTTTTATTCATGCGCATTGCTTGGATGGTTTTATGCTAACAAAAATATTAGAATCAAGTCCCTCTATATTCCTTATTATTTCTTTTTCATGAATGTCTCTGTTTTCATTGGTTTTAAAAGATTCGTCACAAAAAAGCAGACTGTGCTTTGGGAAAAAGCAGCACGCAAGAGCTTGCTTTAATTTTAAATTATATTCAAATCATCCCACAATGGGTCTGAAAAATCCCGCTATGGGATCATTTTTTTCATTTGATATAAAAATAACTTTGATTACCAGCCCAATATCTTTTGGCAAAATAATAGCAATGATAGTGGAAAATTAAGCTCAATAAGTGGCGGAAGAAAAAGATTTTAGGATTTTCTGGTATATTTTCAAGGAGTGTGTGAATAAAATAATGATTATGAAATTTGGTTATTGAAAAATTGTTGCTATTTTTACTTAACAATTATTCCTGCCAAGAAAGATTCAACTTCCTTTGAACAACTGCCTGATATCTTAAAATTAAAATTTCAAACGGTTATTGCTATTCTTCAAAATCCATTGAAATTACCTCAAAGCTGATTCTTACCATTTGTTACATAATTCGATAAATCCAGATTATTCTTTCGGGAGTACATCTTATTAAATGCAATTCCTTTGTAAGCCTGTTTCCAATTTATCCCCCAATGAAAGATTGAGTTTTCTTTAAACTTAATTACTTCAGCCCATGAAACAGCAAATATTAGCAATTGATGACAGCAAAGCGATTAGGTTTTTGCTTCAAACTGTTCTTTCAAAGCACTATGATGTTATTACGATCCCGGATGGATGCTCAGCTATGTACTGGCTTTCAAAAAGAAAGTTGCCTGATTTATTTATCATTGATCCGCAATTGCCAGATATGGAAAATTGGGAAATCATACAGCACCTTTCTTCCAGCGGCATATTCGGAGATATTCCGATTATAGCTCTGTCGAGCTTGAGCCTGAATGAAACACAGCTTAAGTGCGAGGAATATAAAGTGGCTTCCTATTTTCTTAAGCCTTTCAACCCCGTTAACTTGCTTAATGACATAAATAAAGTTTTATCCTTGGCAAACCTCAATGATTACACTTTAAAAGCCAGTTAACAACGTGCTTGCCGTATATATGAAACTATAAACCCTTATTATGGAATTTACTTTTCTACCCAAGTCAACTTTACGAAATCAGGCATTTGTCCGCTATGCGATCAAATCTTATTATTCACAGGAAACTGTGACGTATAAAAACAGCGGTTTTTATTACATCGGCAAGAACACCAGCAATATTGAAAAACTGGTCAAGGTTTTTAAGAGAGGGTATGCTTCTGAGGCGCTCGAAAACGCAAAAGCCGAGCTGAAGCGTTCTTTGGAGCAGGAAAAAAATATTATCCCGGAGATAATTTTTTGTGAATCGAATTTTGATTTCTCTGCAATTAAGAGCTTCGGGCAATTTCTTAACCATCACCCTGCATTGTCGTCCATCCCTTTTGTTCTGGATGCCGCAGATTTATCTCAAAAAGATTTGAATCAACACCGTAAGCATAAGCTGCCAGATGAGATCATATTTTTGGATGCTTATGACGAAGAAAGCCTTTTAGCTAAAGGCAGATTTCTTACAAAAGTAAAATCTAACGCAGGTGAATTGAAAATCAATCAGGATTTAAAAGAGCGGTCAAAGGCTCTCATTATGAGCAATATTTTAAAAAGGATTTTTGACATCGTAGTGTCATCAATAGCACTATTGATTGTAAGCCCTTTGTTTTTGTTGATAGCTATGGCAATAAAGATTGAATCAAAAGGCCCTATTTTTTACATTTCAAAAAGAGCAGGGAAGGGATACAAAATTTTTGATTTTTATAAATTCCGAACCATGCTCGTAGGAGCAGATGAAAAGATTGCTGAATTTTCTCATCTTAACCAATATAATGCAGGCTTAAGCGAAGGCCCTGTTTTCTTTAAAATTAATAACGATCCGCGCGTTACCAGAGTTGGTGCTTTTTTAAGGAACACCAGTCTCGATGAATTACCTCAATTACTAAATGTTCTTTTAGGTAATATGTCATTAGTAGGTAATCGGCCACTTCCATTATATGAGGCAGCCACATTAACCACTGATGACTGGGCTAAGCGTTTCATGGCTCCTGCGGGAATCACAGGCTTGTGGCAAATCAAAAAAAGAGGAAAAGAAGATATGTCCGTTGAGGAAAGGATAAACCTTGATATTGACTACGCAAATAAATATAATTTTGCTTACGATCTTTGGATAATGGCTAATACGCCATCGGCTCTTTTCCAAAAAACAAATGCTTAATTTGATTCAAAAAAGAATTACATGTTAAAGGATCGTAAGCCTTTAATTTCAATTATCACGCTCAATTATAATCAGGAAAAAATAACTTGTGAATTCCTGCAATCCACAAAAGGATTAAAGTATCCGAATTATGAGATAATAGTCTGCGACATGGCTTCTGCCGTCGATCCTTCTCTGCTGATAGAATCTGGCAACTATCCCAATACGAAAGTTTTTCTTAGCCCTGAAAATTTAGGTTTTGCCGCTGGCAATAACTGGGGCATGCGCAAGGCTAAAGGAGATTTTTTTTTTATCGTTAATAACGATACAGAAGTAACGGAAGACCTGCTCGACAAACTTCTGCACCCATTTTTTGAAAGCCCTGAAATTGGGGTCACATGCCCTAAAATTCGTTATTTCAACCGCCCGGATATCATTCAGTACGCCGGGTTTAATAAAATGAATTTGTACACAGGCCGTGTTGCTGGCATCGGCGATAAGGAAAAAGACCTTGGTCAATATGACATATCTGGTCCAACCTATGCTGCCCATGGATGTGCCATGATGGTAAAACGCGAAGTTGCAGAAAAGGCCGGCATGTTCCCGGAGAAATTCTTTTTGTATTATGAGGAGTGGGATTGGTCTGCAAGAATATTAAAAGCGGGGTATAAAATCTGGTATACTGCTGATGCTTTGATTTATCATAAAGAATCTATGTCGGTGGGCAGAGAGAACCCCATGAAAGTTTATTACCACACCCGCAACCGCATATTATATATGCGCAGGAACAGCAATTTCATTCAGTTGCTTATATTTACTCTTTTTTTTGTTTTCTTTGCCGCTCCCAAAGCGATGGTTACTTATCTGGCAAAGCACCAGTTTAAACAACTAAAATTTTTTTTGAAAGGCATTGCCTGGAATTTGTATTCGTCAAGTTATTCACCGGTTTAAAAAAGGAATTTCAGAGTAGTCATTTTGGTTAATACTACAGCCAACAATCATACGTTAAAGAATCATGTATTTATTTTTGTTTCATATTTTTTTTGGCACTCTTTTTATTTACCTCGCTGTTATCACTGTTTATTTTTTGCTGGTATCTGTTGCGGGAAGAATTAGTAACGGGTATGCCTATTCATCTTTTCCCGAACATAAAAAAATTGCGGTACTGATCCCTTCTTACAAAGAAGATAATATAATTGTTGATACCGCATCCAAGGCTATTAAGCAGGACTATCCCGGAAACTCATTTGATGTTTTTGTGATTGCGGACAAGCTGCAAAAACCAACAATTGAAAAAATGCAGGCATTGCAAGTGAATGTGATCGAGGTTGAGTTTGAAATAAGCATGAAAGCGAAATCCATTCATGAAGCAATGAGCCAGATTGGTGACAATAAGTATGATGTAGTGATGGTGCTTGATGCCGATAATGTCATGTCCGACGGATGCCTTGAAAAAGTAAACCATGCATTTCAAAGAGGATTCAAAGCAGTGCAATGCCATCGCGTGGCGAAAAATAAAAACAATGCGGTTGCGATGCTTGATGTGATCAGTGAAGAGATCAACAACAATCTGTTTCGCCGTGGCCAGCGGGCACTTGGTTTCTCTTCATCATTAATTGGATCCGGTATGGCATTTGAATTTGAACAATTTAAAAAAATTTTCAGCCTTCCTCAAATTCTTAACAATCCCGGGGAAGACAGAGAGATCGACCTGCAATTAATGAAAGATCATATAGTAGTGGAATTTATTGATAATGCATTGGTATATGATGAGAAGGTTTCTTCTGCCGCTGTTTTCGAAAAACAGCGCCTGCGCTGGCTGGAGGCGCAATTGAATAATCTCAGAAGATTTTTTGATGATGATATCATCACCATGAAAGGCACTAAAGCTTATTGGTACAAGTTATTTCAAACCGTGCTCCTGCCAAGGTCATTGTATCTTTTGCTCTTTGCTTTCATTGCTTTTGTTTTCATTCTTCAGTATTTTATCAGTTACCAGATTTTGTTTCCATCATTTGCCTGGTGGATTTCGCTTCTGGTAACGTACATTCTTGCATTGATAATTTCTGTACCGCCAAAATTTTTTAATAAGGACATGCTGAGAGCGATAGCTCATTTGCCCGTTCTGATGTTTGCGATGATGAAAGCGTTGTTCAAGATGAAATCAAACAGAAAGGAATTCCTGCATACTCCTAAAGTGCATACCGGAGAGTAATGAAATGTCTTGAAATCGCCACCCCCCAACTTTAAGTGTTCAGAAAGTCAGATTAAATGACTCACGTAAATTATTTTGTTTAATTTGGTCTGTGGAATTCAGATTAATTGATTTTATTTTTACTTAATTAAAATTTTTTATGAAAAAAATAGGGATTGCATTTTTACTAATAATTTCTTTTCTAAAAACCTCAACAGTATTTTCCCAGATATCATCAGAAAAACAAGTGCCGATATTCAATCATACTGCTCTGTATGTATTTGATCTGGAAAAAAGCGCTTCATTTTACGAGAAAGTAATTGGTATCCCCAAAATTGCAGACCCTTTCAATGATGGCAAGCATGTTTGGTTCAGGATAGGCGAGCACAGCCAGTTGCATGTCATAAAAGGAGCTGCTTCAATTACACCCCATGATATCAGTGTTCATTTAAGTTTTAGTGTTGGCTCATTAGCAGGGTTTATGAAACACCTCGATGAGATGAATGTGAAATACGGGAATTTCACTGGCGAGAGCAAACAAATTCAACTCAGACCTGACGGCGTTCATCAGATTTACTTCCAGGATCCTGATGGCTACTGGATTGAAGTGAACGACGATAAGTATTGATTTGAGCTTGCCATTAAAGAAGTCAATTTTGGCAAAGGACGATTTCATAGATTTCATGCACTTGTAATATATTTTGTGCGATAAAAACAATGTATTCCAGGATTGAGGACTTGGAAATTCTGGTGAAATTCACTGCATTTTGAAAAGATCGGGTATAAGCTGAAATTCTTTTGTATTTTCTTTCTGAGAATCTTGGTAATTAAGAAAATCAAATCTGTTTGCGAAGTGTGAATAATTTTGAAGTAAGATGTTCAGTTAATAAATTTTGCCTGACATAAATTTTGACTTTTTTTGGTGAAACAGCCTGTATAAAAAGATGATCATTTGCAAGCGGGCAAATATCGGTTTCCAGGAAGTAAAACAAAGAAACCATTTTGGCATTTAACCTGTACTTTTTTGCGATCTGATGACGTCACAAAGAATATGGTTAATACAATTCACAACTCGCTAAGACGTTAATTTAAAAAAATGCACTTTGAAAAACCTGGTCAAAGTTTTTCCTGTTTTTAAAATCATCCCTGCGCTCCTTGCAAGCATACTGATTTATTATTTTTTGAAAGCCTATCTTTTCACTACGTTTCAAAAAAGCTATTTAACGCTTGTATCCGGTCTCCTATTCTGCTTTTACCTGTATTACATGGAAGTGATCAGGCAATATCCTTCATTCAACGTGGGCAGGTACTTAAAGCCAGGCCTTTCTATTGTAAATCTTATTCTGGCAATTCTGCTATTGGTGTTTCTTTATTTCGGCATTAAGCTGGGGCATGCAATTATTGCGAAAGCAAATCAATTTGAAGCTTCTCATGATAATTTATATACTATCATTTCTCTCTCGGCTAGTTACCAAAGGTTCGGTTTGATAAAAAGAGGGCTCATGCCAACTCTGGTTAACTTCGCGTCTTCCAAATACAACATACAGATTTATTGCGCTAAATTGTTTGGCACGATCATTTTTATCGGCGGCATTGCTGCAGTAGCTATCAGCAAGCAATTCAGCAAGTTCTCCAGAAAAATATTTCTTGGTATTTTTCTTTTAGCTCCTGCGGGGATTTACTGCCAGTTCAAGTTCACCGGAGGAGCATATGATATGGCAATGATTGGCTTTTTCTTTTTTGCCACTGCACTTAACAAGAAGCCCGCTTCTCTGATTTTTGATGTTGCAGGCGTATTGACGCATGAAGCTTATTTGTTTTTACGACTGCCTTTTTTGTTGTTCAACCTGTATTGCTGTTTCACAGACAAGGGAAAAGTAAAAAAGCCTTTTGCTTTTGAAGTGGTCAACCTGGCTGTGCTTTGCATTAGCTTCTTATTGATGAGCAGTAATTGGGTAAGGCCGGAATTGGCCGTTCTGAAGAGCAGCTATTTCCTGAATTATCCCAATTTACCTGCTCCTACTGCAGGAGATTTTCATGCCTTCAATCCAATATCTAAAGATGTTACATTCGGGTACCAAATGAATTTAATGCATGAATACCACCAATCAAAAGAATTTTATACTTACATCATTCCTTTATTTGTTTGCATCATAGCAATGGGTTTGTTGAGTTATTTTCTCAGCAACCTTAAGGGAAGGCAAAAGACGATGGACATATTTTGCTCAGGAATTACATTTTTAACTCCATTGCTGCTTTCGCTTATAGGAACTGACATCGGGAGGTGGTTGAACTTCGGGTTCATTTCATGGGCATGCTATTACGTGCTGTTCAGGCCTGTATTATTTTCCGGGTCAAGGTTGTCTGACAACTACCTTTATGCTATGCTGTTGATCCTGCTTTTATTTACACCATTGGGAATTTTTGAGCAGCCGTTAATGTCAGTATTGATGAAATAAGCAAACTCCCTTGTAATAAAAAAGCCCCAATTGTGAGGCTTTAGTTTCTATATTGGCAAATAAAATAAAGTGCTAAACGCTGAGTAATTCATTGGCGAGATGAGGCGCAAGAAAAGTTAACCTTGCCGCGTTTTCCAGTTGCCAGAAGTGAATAAGCTTATTGACATTTCCACCCAACAACGGCCCCATGATGTAAAGGTTGGGGGCTGCTTCAAATTTTTCATTCACTTCAAAACCCTTTCCGGATAAATTCATTTTGCAGATATGCCTGTTCACCAGGTTATATAAAAGCCTTGATGAAGACTGATCAAGATTATCGGAGCCGGTGCAGTTGATGATAGCTTTAAAGCTCAAAGGATAAATTTGTTGCTGACCGCTTGCACAATCCAGATAAGTTAATTCCCCGCCTTCTTCAGATGTATGCATGCTTAAAAAATTACCCTTTACTATCTTTACCTGCTGCAAATCAAGAAATGATTGTGCAACATTCCTGTATTCCGGCCCGGCCCGCCTGAACATATTGCGCAACCGGATTGCATGAATAGCAAAAAAAGATTTTTTGGCTTCTTCACCCAATACCTCGAGCAGCTTAAGCGTGTTGCTTATAATTGTTGCGATATAATCCATGTTTGCACCTCCGCGCAAAGCCAACCTGATATCGGCTGCAGCCGCGTCCACCAATGCCTCAATGCTGTATTTGGCTTTGGATTCTATTTTATCGAGGTTCGGCATGGGGTGAGATGCAAGCGGTTCGGTATTGGTAAAATAAGGCAATATCCCACTTGGAGAAATAATAATGATTTTATTAATCAGTTTTCTGATAACGGGCAATCCCTCCAATAAATAAAGAATCTCAATACTGCTTGCATTAGACCCAATAATCAGCACATTCCTTTTTGCCTCATCATCTTCATTGCTTAAAGCTGTTTGAAGCGTATTGAGATTTTCAACAGTTGAAGGTTCATAAATATCATTCACGTAAACAACTTTATCATTGGAAATTTCGCACAGCTTTTTTACAGGAGCAGAGCCTGTTGCTATGACAAGCTTGTATGTTGTGATTTTTGACAACGTTGCATCCGGATGCTCCACCGTTATTTCATGAACTCCTTCAGCAATTACTTTTACATCGATGGCCTCCGCACGTATTATCTTAATTTCTGCAAGCTTTTTTTCTTCAACAGCTTTAATCAGGCCATTTAGTTTTTGCTGCAAATAATTGCCGAATAAAAATCGTGGTATGTAAACTGTTTTCCAGTCGTTGTTTTCTATTAACGGCATGTTATTTTCAAGCCATCGGGCTGCAGTGATGCCTCCATGGGTGCAATAATAAGATGCCCAGTCATCCTTGTTGGCTTTAAGCCATTCATAAAACAAAGGCCTCTCGTTTTCATTTATAAAATCATGAACGCTTGTAATGATAAGCGCATTCACTGATGATCGTGAGCCATAGGGTATACCCTTCCACAACTCGTCCTTTTTTTCAATCACGGCTATGGTTAATTTTTCCGCAGCAGGCGGCTCATTCAGCAATTTATTAAGAAGCTCTATCAAAGTAACAGAAGCAGCTACTCCGCTTCCGACAAATGCAATGTCTATGGGTTTCATAAGTAATGTGAATTAATAATTGTTTAAAACGTCAATCACTTCCATGATTTCGTTTTCAGTATGACAAAACGAACAAGGCAGGCTCAATGTTGTGTTATGGATTTCATCAGCAATGAGATAATCCTCTCCTTTGAAGATATGCTCTAATGCTTTTTGGCGATGAGGAGGAACGGGGTAGTGTATCACAGTGCCAATGCCATGCTCCTGCAGGTATTGCTGCAACTCATCACGTTTGGAATAGCGGATGTTGAAGATGTGGAATACATCGAAGTAGTTTGCATCATTTACTGGCAAAATATATTGAGGGGATAAATGTGAGCGATATAAAGAAGCCAGTTTATTCCTGTGTTGGTTCATGCGATCGAGGTGCTTCAGCTTGACGCTCAAAAAAGCAGCCTGCATTTCATCCAAACGGTTGTTATAGCCGAGTATATCATTATAGTATTTTCGATGGGATCCGTAATTGCGCAGGTGCAACAGGGTATTATTGTAATTTTCATTATTACAGATAATTCCACCCGCATCTCCTAAAGCACCTAAATTTTTTGTAGGATAAAAGCTGAATGCCCCGAACTCACCAAAGGTGCCTGCCTTTTTATTCTTGCAGGTAGCTCCGTGGGCCTGCGCACAGTCTTCGATCAGGTACAAGCCATGCTTTTGTTTGATGTGCATGATAGCATCCATATCGCAAACCTTGCCATATAAATGCACCACCAGCAATACTTTAGTTTTGGAAGTAATGGCCGCTTCAATTTTTTCAGGGTCAATATTGTAAGTGTGAATGTCCGGCTCTACCAATACAGGCTTTAAATTGCTTGCAATAACAGCAAGGATAGTAGCAATATAAGTATTCGAAGGCACAATCACTTCGCTGCCAGGTGGCAGATCAAGTGCTCTGAGCGCAAGGATTATTGCATCAAGCCCGTTTGAAACACCTACGCAATATTTTGCTGAGTGATATGCTGCAAACTCCTGTTCGAATAATTCAAGCTTAGGCCCGAGGATATATTGGCCTTTTTCAAGTACATCATTAAATCTTGCTGTAAACTCTTCGTGAAACGGTTCGTTTAGTCTTTTTAGGTTTTCGTACGGTATCATGTATTAAGGGTTCTTCGTAATAATAATCAGAATGGTCATAATGAGTGGATGATACCCCCATTAATATGGCGCCCATGCTGAAATTGTACATCATATGCCAGTCATGCGGTTCTACAATAAGGCACTGGTTGTGGTCATTGAGAAAAAACTCCTCTCTTGTTTTTCCATTATTGATTACCACCGTGAAACTACCATTTACACAAAACAGCGCCTCAATTGTTTCATAGTGGGCGTGGCCGCCGCGCTCTGACTCATCTGTGATATTGCTGATGTAATATAAACGCTTGATATCAAAAGGTAAAACCCCGTCAATTGGGGTTAACCGGCCACGTTTGTCACTAAAAGACTTCAACCTGATCATGTATGCCATAAAAGAGTTTTTAAACTGCTACGCTTTTAGCGTTATCTATCAAATCAAATATTTTTTCATCATCATGAATACTGAATTCCCTGTCAAATTGATGTTCTGAAGCCAAGATTCTTTCAAAACCTGCAAACACAAATACGTTAGGGCAGGCTTCTGCTGCATGCCCGATTGTATAACGGTAATTTTTATTAACTATTTTATCTTTGAAAAACGAGCGGGCAGTGGTTTGAAAAATAAAATCATCTTTACTGCATATTTGTCTCATTTCGCCTATAGCCGCCTTTCCCGTGCTGTAAGCAGCCAATTTTATATCAATTCTCCTGATAACAAAATATACATCCGTGATACTAAATGGTTTGCGATGTGCTTCAGTATAATTTCTTTTATTGAAGGAGATGTAAAAGTTAAATTCGCCCTTACTGGCACTTTTTATAGGCCGTAATGTCTGGTTGGAGGATGAATAAGTTATTACAAGAACAACAAATTTCATAGCGGAACGAATTAGGAGTAGGGGGTATTAACTTCTAAACTAATACATTTTAATTTTAGTTTCTGCAATCATTTCCGTTAACGACTTGTTAACAGAAATTTTGTCTTGTTATTCGCTGAGACTAAATCAATTTAATTCGCCCTTATATTGATAATTCCTCTTATCGGCCATCATAACTTTTATACGATTCGCTTCTCACAAAGCGGAGGGATTGAATATTTTTGTTTTTTTCTGAAACAACAATAAAATCTCAAACGCTTCTTCCGCACCACAGGCAAAACTAATCGGATTCTTACAAAAGCGGATTGTCATATGCACAAGATTATGGGAGTATATCATGATTTGTTTGTGACCCTGCAAATTTTTACTTAGCGTATAAGCACTACTGTTCCTTTTTTGGAAATGATTTTGCCGGTATAGGTCTTGCCTTCTGCCATCCATACATAGGTGCCGCTATCTTGCGGCTTGCCTGCAATATTGCCGTCCCATCCGTCACCCAGCCGTGAAGTATAATAAACCAACTGGCCCCACCTGTTATAAACCCTGAAAAACTCCAGAGATGAAATGCCTATAGCGATTGGCCTGAACACATTGTTGCTGCTCTTTCCAGGAGTGAAGGCGTCCGGCACAAAAATGTCGGGCAGTGTGTTGAATACTTTCACATTCAGCGATGCAAGACCATAACAACCAGCGCTGTCTGTTGCTGTTACCGTATAGCGAATAGTATCTGTTCCTGATAACAGAATGGCTACAGGATCCTGAATGCCTGGGTTGTTGAGCCCTGTGGATGGTGACCAGGTAAATGTATCGCCGGTCTGATCTGAGGATCGAGCATTTAATTGCAGCGGTTCATTGATCACCACTGACGTATCGTTGCCCGCATAAACAACCGGCGGCGCCTGAACGA
>Ga0302280_1002277_pt1 | contig 14922 bp, 17 predicted proteins | sample III_Fen_E1_1_FD_198771 | JGI IMG/M metagenome (GOLD analysis project Ga0302280, IMG submission 198771) | Peat permafrost microbial communities from Stordalen Mire near Abisko, Sweden - III_Fen_E1_1 | ecosystem: Environmental > Terrestrial > Soil > Wetlands > Permafrost | place: Sweden: Abisko...
CACTTATCTTCGTATAATGAATTAATTATTGTTTCCATCCCAACCATCGAACGGGTAGGAGGAGGCAGTGTCAGATGCATGATGGCGGAAGTGTTTTGAAGAGTTTGAAGAGTTTGAAGAGTTTGAAAGGTTTGAAAGGTTTGAAGAGTTCCGCGTTCCGCGTTACTTGTTAATGATTTGGTTGATAATTTAAACGTGACATACTTCGTTCCGTTGGTTAATTAATTGTAGACTTTTTTTTGGAATCAATCAACAAATTGTAAATTGAAAATGAATAAATTGTAAATCAATATTGTGTTTTTCTATTGTGTTCTATTGTGTCTCGTATATTTGTTCTTTGAAATATTTGATATAAAATTAATGATTTATTGTTTTACTTTGCAGACAATTATGATCTGTGTCAAGGTCATTGAACCTGTACAATAGTTTATAATGTTTGTATAGTAAAAGTCGGGAAATAACTTGGTTCTTGAAACCGTATTAACGAGGCTGATGTTGCTATATTTTTTAGAGTAAAACAATTTTAATTTTTTTATTATGAAAATTTATTTAGGAGGAGATGCCAGCAAGGGTTATACCGACTGGGTAATGATCTCCGAAACAAAGAAAAAATTATTGGATAACTTTCAGTTGGATGACACTTTTGAAGGCCATCACCAACTTTACAATGCAATAAAAGGTTGTGTTGAAAAATATCCAAAAGCTGAAATTTATGCTGCTTTAGAAAGTACCGGCGGCTATGAGAATAACTGGTTAAACACACTTAGAAGCTATCAAAAAGAATTCAACATCCGGGTTGCGCGAGTTAATCCCTTAGGCGTAGCTCATGATAGCAAAGCAAGTATGAACCGAAGTATTACTGATGCGGTAAGCGCTTTAAGTATTGCAGAATATCTGATTAACCATCCTGATAAAATCAGGTATGAGCAGGATGAAACCTGGAAATCGCTCAGACGGCACTGGAACTTTGTAGAAATGCAAAAGAAACAAAGGGTCCAAACTATTAATCAACTGGATATGCTTTTGTATAGTGCAAATCCAATCCTGTTAAGTTACAAGACAGATAAATTGGCTGATTGGCTGCTTGAGGTTATTATCCAATATCCAACTGCAAAATTATTGGCTAAGGCAAAGGCTGAAAAATTATCTAAAATACCCTTTTTGTCTTTAGCAAAAGCAGAAAAAATAATTGCAAGTGTGCAAAAAAGTATTGCTTCTGCTACAGACAAAGACATCGGAGTACTGATAAAACAAATAGCTTTACAAATCAGGATGTTTAACCAAACAATAGATAGTCAAATGTCATTGATTGAAAAGGAACTTATTAGCTCGGATATTGACCTTTTGAAAACCTTTAAGGGCATTGATACGACCTCTGCAATAGGCTTGGTTCTTGAAATTGGTGCAGTTGAACGGTTTGAACGAGTAAAAAGTATTTGTGCATTTTTTGGTTTAAACCCTAAATTTAAACAAAGCGGCGACAAAATAATCGGTGTCCGGATGAGTAAGCAGGGCAGTAAAAAGATGCGCAAAATACTCTTTAATATCGCCTTTGGAGCAATTGTTCATAATCCTTTAATCAAGGAGATATATCAACGAAAATTATCAGAAGGTATGACTGGTATGGCTGCAATAGGTGTTTGCATGCATAAGATATTAAGAATTGTTTATGGTATGCTGAAGAACAAAAAAAGTTTTGATATTCAGATTGACAAACTAAATACTAATCGTTCGGCAATAAAACAAGCAGAAAAAAATCAACAAAATAATGCATACATTTCAAAAAACAGACGCTTTCAGGAATATGATAAAAATGCACCAATATCAAAAAGGCAAACAAAAAAAAGGAAGGAACACGTTTTGTCCCAATGTGAAATAACATCACAAAGTGCGGGATCTATATGCTCCTCCTAAATCTTGTTTTTTAAAATCCGAATAAATTTCACTTTTAGAGGAAGTAGGACAAAAGCCCACTCCCCCTGCAAGTCTTATATGGATTTTTTTCAATAACAAAATTAGAAAAGAAAATTTCCGTAACTACTCAGCACCCCAGAAGTAAATATGGTCAGAAGTTATTTGCCACGGCAAGGATTGCCAAGAAAGGATTTTGATTATTCTTTTTGGCAGTTTGCGTAATGGAATGGATATGGCAAAAGGCGTCTGCACCTTTTCCGTCTGCACCTCTATATGATCCACTTATTTTTTGTTTAATCTTAAAGGATCTAACAACTCTTTCAGACCCGTTATTGTCGTAAGGAACTTGGGGGTGAAACAGAAATTTAAAAACGTGATCTTTATGCTTAATCAAACTCTTTTGTAAAGCGATTATCTTAAGATGCTGTATGTCGGTACTGGCAATAAGTATTTTTTTTAATCTATCTAAGATTGTATTGCGGTCTATATTTTCCCACAATACTGTTTTTCTTTCGTGTATTGCATCTCTTATTAATTTAGCTAAATCAGAAGACCATGTTTGATTTGCATACAATTCCGTCAGATAAGTTAGTTCTCTAAGGATATGCGCTAAACATATTTGATGTCCATCCACATCCATGTTAAAGTAAGGTGCATGACGATCCGAAACTAATATCGTATTTGGCAATCCGTAAGTAAAATGTTTGTCTATAGCCACTTTCCCACGAGATTTATCATTAAAGACATACGTCAGATTTTCTGATTGAAAAGTCCAACCCCAATGAAGTTCACCGTTTATATTTACCCCTGTTTCATCTGCACCTGCTACCCTTGATTCTTCCAGTCGTGCTCTAATTTCTTCGTATGCAGGCTGTGATTTTTGATCCATATCCTGCAAAATATTATCAACAGTACCTTGGCTCATTTTTACTCCAAAACAATTGAGGATTATCTCTGTCAATCTTTTATAGGGTACGTATTGACTACAACTGAAATAAGTTACAATTGCTCTAATATTTGGACCATAAGAAATATTTGAACGAACATGTTTAGGGAAATTGGCCTCACAGCATTGACCACAACTACATTTTTTGCTTATTACTTGATGTTCGGTAACAATAGCTTGAATTGGTAACGGAATATCAACACTTTGACGTGTTTCAGTAACTGTACCCTCTATTTGGGAAAGATTATTTCCACAGTGAGTGCAAAATTCAGGGCTGTGCTGTTCAACAAAATCTGGCTCACTAGTCATCTCCAAAGTAACACCTTTATGCCCTATTTGACCACCTGTAGGTTTTGCTGATTTTTCTCTAAGTGAACGCGTTATCAGCAATTTATTTGACTTGTCAGCCTGAGCTTTTATAGATTCCTTAGTTGAAGGGATACTGCTATTATGGCTATCCTTGGGAGTTTCATATACTGCTAATCGTTCTTTTAAAACTGAATTTTCCTTTTTTAGAACAATTATCTCTTCACGAGCACAATCTAGCTGTTTAGTTAATCCATCAATCTTTCCATTGATGGATTGTAATACCAAAGCTATGTCTAAAACATGTTCTTTCACGCATCGAAGATAATGTATATCAGTGAGATGAGCAAATTTTTTGTCACATATTTTAAACTTTATATTTCACGAAATATTAAAATATTCTGTATCATCAAGATAGGGGTGCTGAGTAGTTACAAATTTTTTTCATATAACTTATTTTTAATTTTTGACTATTCTCAAGCTTTTCGGTATTTTGTTAAAATTTAATCGTTAATCGTATTATAAAATTTAATAGTTACCAAGTATTGCTGCAAATGAACCGCCATATCCAGTATTGGTAGCAATAAGCTCATTATTTCTAAATACCTTAATTGTTATGTCACCTTCATTTGAAGTATTTGTAACATTGATATTTATAAATCTAATACCTTTTTGTTTCCATGTATATGTCCACCCTTTTACTACATTATCCCATTTATGATTATTGCCGTCTGCATCGTTAAACAATACAACATTTGAAAACATCAAATCAGAACCAACAAATGCAGGTTTTGAACCAAAAGTTCCTGAAATTTCAAATTTGTACTCTGCTGTTTGATTTTGATTGATATTGCATGAGAATAAACAAGTTACGAAAAATAAAAGCAAGATAGATTTTGTTTTCATATTGTTTTTATTATTAATTTACTGCTTGAAATGACATGCTGTTTCTACTATTGAACCAAAAGAAGCATAAATTTAATTTTAATGTTCGACCATTACCAAATCAGTAAAGAAACAATTGCTACTTTTAAACTTGTGGAGTTCTGATTTAATACCAATCATAACTTGAAGATCAGATTTTATCAAGATATTTTCCTTTTGTATCTTCTTTTTGACTAAATTATCAATAACCTTAATCGGATTTTTTATATACATATCCATCTAATTCAAAAGTTTTATTTTCAAAATCAATATTGAAATTTGCTTGGTAGTCACTTGCAGTTTCACTACTTTCCGTATGTGTTTTAAGAGGATCATTATATTGATAAGATATTCCACCACCATTAAATGTAGATTGGACTTTAACTACTTCATTTTTCACAAATTTTTCAGCATTAAATTTTAATACTGAACCTTCTATTGTATATGTACCATAATACATCGTTGCAAATGACCCATATGTACATGATTTTGAATCTTCAATCCTTAAAAATCTTTCATTACTTGTATTCTCACCACTTTTCCACCAACCTATAGCCCAATCATTTATGTGTAATTCATTGTAGTTTATTTTTTCAATCATGTTATTTGCTTTTTGTATGTATTTTCCGTTTGGAAAATTATTGATGTAATTTCCAAAATCTGATTTGGAATTACTGTTTTTAATTGAATTCCAATTACAATCATCTATCATCTCAGTTACCTGAGTTTTGTGTTTTCCTTCTGGAAATCTGTTAAGATATAATTTGTAATCTGCTTCTGTACCTTGGGTTTTAATTTTTTGATATAGCTTTTCATCAACAATTTTATTGGCTTTATCTGAATATTTTCCATTTGGAAATAGCTCTATATACCTCTGATATGCTTCATAAGAGTTTTCAACTACTCCATTATGCCACAATACCGATTGTTCAAGACTATCTGCTTGTTGAACATATTTCCTGTTATATGAACTGTCAGCATAAAGTTTATATCCCTCATAAGTATTATTTTGTAACGCTTTTGTCCACAAAATTTCATCAACTCTTTCCTTTGCATCTTTTTCATATTTTCCGTCTGGATATTTATTTAAATAATCTTTTAATGAAACTATAGTATTACTTTTTTTTGAACTTGACCATTCATTATCTTCTTTGAGTTTTAAATAGTATCTAACTGAAAAAACAATAATTAAAATGACACTAGCAATACTTATAATTTTGAAGATATTATTTCTTTCATGTTTTGCATTAATTGAATCTACAATTCTTTGAATCTCAACTTTGTAATCTGAATATCTTAACTCTTTAGGGGTTAAATAAAATGCTTTATTAATTGAAATCAAAGCATCTTCGTTTAATCCAAATTCTTTTTGTTTGAGTGCAATATTATAATAACTTTCGGAAATTATATTGTTTGACTTCTCGGTAAAAATTGGTTGAAATGACTCAATTGTAGATCTTACTAAGTCACTTATTTTTGTACAAACACTTTCTGTATTTTCTATTTTCTCTAAATTTCGATTTATGATGCATGAAATTATTTTAACGGCAATTTCTTCATCGAATTCAAAAGGAATTTTCTTTAATATATCGAAATCAATTTGGTTGAATTTACGTTCTATTTCTATTAGCTCTGAATTAATATTGCAAAGACAATATGTCCAATAAAGTCGACAACGATTGCTGTGAATATTATTTCTTTCATCATTTGGGATTGTTAATATACCATCGAAATTCTGAATCCCTTTATTAAAATTTCCATGTAAGACTTTATCAATGCCTCCATAAATTAATATTAAACGATCATTTTGACCTAAGAATATCAATTTAGTACATATAGGTAACACTTCAGAAATTTTATTTCTGTCAAGTAGAATATGAGCTTTACTTGACAGTGCAAATATATTGTCTGAATCAATCTCAATTATTTTATTGGAGTAAATATATACTTTTTCTTGTTGTTTTAACTTTTCAGCAAGAATTGCAAGTCTTTCTAATAGAGTTATATCTTTAGCATTTTTAATTAGTAATTTTTCTCCGATTTCGACTGCATCTTGATATTGTTTAAGTTCTTGATAACATGAAAACAATAAATTATTTGCCAATTTGTTATTGTCATTTATTGCCAAAATACGGAATAATATAAAAGTAGTTTCCTTATACTCAGAATGGTCATAAAGGAATTGGGCATATTCAGTAAGTAAATCAATATTCAGCTGATTTTCTTTTAATTTTTCTTCAAATACCATTATTTTTGCATCGACCTTTGAAATTGCTTTAGTTTCTAATGTCAATGGAGTACCACATTTTTCACAAAACTTTTTATCAACTCCGTAGGTGATGTTACATTTGACACATTTTTTTTCAGCACTAATTAGCTGATTATTTGCCACTACACTCGATGCCATTGAAAGGGTATTACCACATCTGTTACAGAAGTTTTGATTATCGTCGTAATTTAAGTCACAAATATCACATTTTTTCATTTCAATTAAATTTGAAGTTAATAATTTCAAACTGAAATCACAATAGAACTCATCATCTGAAATAAAAGGGATACTACTACAATTAGTACAAAATGAGAGTGAAGATTCAGTTACTTTTGGTAAATTACTTTTTTTATTTTCATCCTTTTTATAGAAATCATATTATCCAACAGTAATCCAACAATATTTCACGTATATATTTGCGACAGCCTTCATTTTTTCATTAAAAATTAATTAGTTTCAATTAGTTCATATTTAGGGCTATATTCATGCATTAGTCTATTAAATTGTAATACAATAGTGTAATTTTTATAAATATCCAAATCCTTAATTTTAAATTTGGTTTTATGCGAAGTTGATTTTTCATGGGTTTCTATATCAATCTGAGAACTTTCCAGGGGAACATTTACCGAAAAACCACTCATTGTCATTTCGCGAAATCTAAATACGTTATTTATATAAATTTCTGTTGCAAAAAAGGAAGTCCAACAACCATCAAAAGTGATTGTCAAAACACCTTTTTTTAAGTTTGTTTGGGTTTGTGACTGTACAATTCTATCAGTGGTTTGGTTTGATATTGTTACTAAAGATACACCACAGTTATCACAGAATTTTTTTGACTCACTCACATGATAAGGTTTTCCGCAATTTGAACAAAATAACGAATTTGTATCTTGAACATGTGTTTGAGTTGTTGATTCGATTTCACTAAATGATTTTGGTGATGGTGGATTACTGCTTTTACCAATGAATTTAATCAATAAACCTGCACCAAGGATTACTATAAATAAAGTCATAAAAAACGGGCTAAATAATACATTAAATATGTCCATAATATTTTGAATATGAATTATGTATGTGAATTTTGTAAATAGGAATTATTAATTATTTTCAGTGGATTTAACTTCTTTTATTACACAATCTTGAAAATTCACAGAGGTAATCATATCTGTAAACACTCCTTCAATAACAACTTTTTGACCACCTTGAAGATTGCCGACCTCATTGCTTTTAGATTCATCAAAATGACAAAGAGCTGTTCCATCAATTTCTGAAACGTAAACATGCACTGTTGGACCTCCAATGTTTGAAAACTCTGTAATATTGCCTTTAATTCTAAATAATTTATTTTTATATTTATTATCAGCTCCAACTTGATTACTCCTGTAATCTTTTAAAAATGTTTCATCAAGTTCATAGACTGGTTCATTTGCCTTTGATTGCTCTGAATTCTTTTTACCTGAATTTACACAGCTGATTAATAACATAGAAATAAAAATAACAGTTAACGAAATTTGAAGTTTTGTTTTCATATTGATTTTAAATTTAAAATTAGATTTCTAAAGCATTTAAAATATCAGGACTTTTGAATTTTAATCATATCGAATACTTAGATTTACATCTTGATAAAAGTTGAATAATTATTAATCCCATGAACTATGAATAATGTGTTCATTTGCTCATTAAAATTAAACTTAACATTTTGCCCTTTAAAATTAAAAATTATATTCCAACTTCCTTGTGGAATTTTATATTCACACCGTTCAGTACCTATACCGTACATGTAAAAATCAAGAAATTGATTGTTAATAAATTTTACTTTCAAATCATTTCCTTGTCCAGTATTACAATCCCATGTTCCATATAAAAAGTAAGGCAATGTTTGGGTTGATGTTTTTGTTGACGAATTTTGAGTCGAATTTGAAACATTAGTTCTTGTATTATTTGTTGAACTTTCTTTCTGGGCAACTTCTACAATGCGTATAAAATTATTTTTTTTAAGCTTATTGTAGAATTCAGTTATGACTTTGGTTGAATTTCTTGATTCGTGTTTAGCAATTATTTTTTCATATAATCTTTTTATTTCTGGTAATAATTTAGCTGGTTCATATTCATAAATTGGAGAATTATCCATTCCCGAAAGAAGAATTCCCAAGTATTCAGTATATTTATCTTTTGCTTCTTTTTCCAAGAAGAAATTGGGATTTTTGTTAATAAAGTCTTCCCAATTAATTACTCTTTTATACAGCTGTTCAAAACTTATTGACAAGCAAGCATCAAATGAAAAACTCTCTTTTAATTCTTTACTATTTAACTTTAGATATTGTGTTAATGCATCAGATATTTTGCCTTTGAATATTTTATATAGATAATCTGGCTTCTCATCAATATAGCAAGCTCCATCACTTGCCACTACAATTGCTCCGTTAGCTGCAAGCTTATTTATCAAATCTTCTTTTTCTAAAATATTATACGAATTATCATTGTAACCAATTGAGTTTGTTAATTCTCTTGAAGAATTTTCACTCAAATATTTCAAATTGTTATTATACCTTTCTTTGAATTGTAAAAATATTTTTTCCTTGTGTTTTGTATCTAAAGAATCAAACTGGCTGTCTAATAATTTTGTTATTTTTGAAGAAGTGAACATGCCTAATTCTATGGTTGATATTTTTTTACAGATGTTATTTGTTATTGAATCCACTATATTATTAGCTATTGAATCCTGGAGCTTTTTCTTTCTAGCCAAAAGCTCAGTTGCTGTTTTATTAGTGTTGTTATTACAAGAGAATAAAAAGATTGACAGTAATAAAATAAGAATGGATTTAATTTTCATATTGTTTTTTATTTAAAAATTCAAATAATAAGTATTATAGATGATTATCCGAAAAGTTTTAAATTATTAATTTTTGATTTGAAATCAATCTTATAAGTCATCAAGTAGCTTCATAATTTTTTTTGAACTCATTACACAAGCGTCTCTACTGAATTGTAAATCTTCAAAAACAATAATTCCATTTGAATCAATTGAAAAATCAAAATTTCTTACAACTTCATTATCTATTTTAATTTCCAATTGTTCAGTTTTTTCACCATTACTAAAATTAAAGTCTCTTTTTCTGGCTTCTGGATCAGGTTGTCCTTTCCATTTTTGAATTGTTTTTTCTAATTCCTTTCTATCCATATTCTTTTCCATAATTCAATATGTTTTAATTTTTTGCCACAAATATAAAGATAATACCTGTATGTTCAAAATAATATTTAAAATACTGAAATTGCAAGTTATTTTAAATATTGCAATGAAAACGGAGATAGATCAATATGTCATAGATAAAGTACTGAAATTAAGAAAAGAACAACATCTTTCCCAAAATGATTTAGCATCTTTTATTGATGTATCGAAAGGTTTTATTTCTGCGGTTGAAAATCCACGTTGCCGTGCAAAATATAATGTTTCACATCTGAATGAAATTGCAAAGGCATTAAATTGTACATTTTCAGAACTTTTCCCTCCAGAACCACTTTGATAAATTTCACTACCAAGCATATACCTAATAGTGAAATTTGTTTCTTCTTTATTATTTAAACTTCAAAACTTTAAAGTGAGAATCATCAATAATTAATACAGCATTGCCCTTTTGGTCATCCGCCGCTTTAACTGCTTTTTTGTACAAGCTAGCGATAACAGCTTTTTTTCTATCTCCAATCACAGGTAATACAATCGGGCTGTAAACATTTATTGATTTCACAACAAATTCTTTTGGTACTTCTTTTTCTGTCAAATAAATTGGAATTTTTTCAAACAATGCTTTTTCATTTTTACTTGTCATTCTTAACTCATAATTCATTGATAGATCCTTTTCAACAAATGTAGTCAACGTACAAGAAGTTGAAGCAATTGCAATTGCAATAGCAATCATTAATAATGGTTTTCTCATTTTTTGTAAATTAAATTATTTATACCTGCATAGCTTTTCTTCAAAGCTAATTATCAAATGCAAAAATAGTTTGATAAATGTAAAATCATAGAATCCAAATAATCCAATACATCCAAAACATCCATTCAAAGAATGTTCTAAAATTTTGACGTATTTTTGTCATCAAATTCTTAACCGAAATCCAATATGTTATCTCCAGTTATTAAAAATCAGATAGAAACTAAATTAGGTAAGATAATCCGTTATCATTCCGATTTAGAAATCCTTTGCATTGAAATAGAGAAGGTCACCAAACAAAAAATCAGTTTGAATACACTGAAAAGGCTATTTGGATTTATAAATGGAGTAACAGAGCCACGTTTATTTACTTTGGATACTTTAGCTCTTTACTTGGGTTTTAGCAACTGGGATATTTATTTACTTAGCTTAGACCAGTCTGGAAATTCGGGTTTTAATTCATTACAAGAAATAAAAATCGAATCGTTGCCTATTGCTTCCATTATAGAATTTGGGTATGAACCCGACCGAATAGTTCAAGTTGAGTATGAAGGTAAAAACCAGTTTAAAGTTATTTCTTCAAAAAATAGCAAGTTGTTGGTAAGTGATTTGTTAGAAATGACACATTTCGTTCTCAATTACCCGCTGATTATTTTAAATGTTATTAGAGAGGGAAAATGTCTGGGTAGATTTACAGCTGGCAAGGTTGGTGGATTAACCGTATTGAAACTCATTTAAATTTTGTAAGTTTGTCGAAAATTCAGGCAAATGGACAGTGATTCTTCCTCTTTTGATAATACTCAAAATTTCTCCCCGCTGATAAACTCATTTTCAGATATTGTCCCCATTAATAAAAATGGGGCTACTTCCGATTGCTTTAAAGTGCGTATTCATGCTAAATGGCACTTCCTTAAAAGACCGAAAAAAGCATTTTCAACTAATCCGCTTTATATTGCAGCCTTTGAGAAAGAATTCGATCTTGGATTTACACTTGAACACCCCAATATCGTCCGATACCTAAGCAAAGGAACTGACAAGGACGGTATTTATATACTGACTGAATATATTGATGGAATTACACTTAATGAGTTCAAAGATAATAATCCCGATTTCTTCAAAAGTAAAGCAAATATAAAGAAGCTATTATTACAGCTTTTGTCTGCATTAGAATATTTACATGCTAGACAGATTGTACATTTGGACTTAAAGCCTGAAAACATTCTGATTACAAATAACGGGAACAACCTCAAATTAATTGATTTGGGATTGTCTTATTCTGATTGTTATACAGAAATAGCGGGTGGAACTCAAAGTTTCGGAAGTCCAGAACAATTCTTCAAACCTCAACTTATTGATTATAGAAGCGATTTATATGCATTTGGAAAGATTGTACTATATTTATTCACTGGGAATACAGCAATAAACTCAATTGGGCAATTATCAGCCCGATTTAAGCATCTTGTGAGAAAATGTATTGTAGAAGATATTAAGTTGCGAAATATCAAAGCTGATGAGTGTACAAAGCTAATCAATCAAAAGAATAGATTTCCAGTTTTACTGATTATTGGATTGTTAATGCTCTTGTCATACAACATTCTTCAAATAAACAAACCAATGTTTTTGCAACACACTGCTAACTTACAAAATAGAGACAATACTGTTTCAACTAAAAACTTACCGCTAGCTATAACCAAAAATGATTTCAAAGAAAAAGCAGTTATAAATAAAGAAACCATTGCAATACCAGCAACGATTTATCCAATAAATAAAGTAGAAAAGAGATACGGTAATTCTGTCGAAAATACAAAGGCAATGCAATCAATTACTGCACATCAGCTAAGAAAGGAATTCGGTGATTCAGCTAAATTTTTTTTTAAAGAAGACTCTGTAGAAGGTATTATAAAACTATTTATACGAGAAAGATTTATTTCTTCATCTTCTGTTTTTGACAGAGCTTATTCCGACATTAATGAATTCAATGTTAATGTACTAAGAAAATCATTCGAGGATTGGAAACAGACGTGTACTACTGATTGTAACTTGTTATACAAAGATTATAAGCATCAAATTTCTTTCGAGAGGTTTAAGGCAATTTATGATGATCAACTTGAATTAATTGATGCGCCAATTCAGAAGAAGTTAAGTGAGTTCAAATGAGTGATTATCTGTAAATAAATAGTCAAGTAATGATTTACAAATGGACATTGCTTACATGCCACATGAAAGGAAATAATTAATTTTTTATAGCAAAGGCTAGTTTCTTTATTTTGGTCATAGTGTTGATGTGAACGTTTGAAAGCTTTGCAGCCTCAGATAATTTGTACCCCTTCTTGATATACTCCAAGGCTTTTTTGTTTTTCGGCTTATCCAGGAAGGTGTGTACATCTTCTATTGTTCCTTCTTGTCTACCTTTATATACTCCTTTAAGTTTTGCAATTTTAATCCCTTCAAGTTGGCGTTCTCTAATTTGAGATTTTTCCATTTCACCAACAGTACCTAAAATTGAAATCATTAATTTGGTAATTGAATTTTCCTTTCCATTTTCATCAATTGTCCTCAATCCCTGACTTAAAAAAATAATAGGTATTTTTCTTTCAGTAAAGAAATGTATCGTATTAAGAATGTCTCTGAGATTTCTTCCAAGTCTATCAATCGTCCAAACTGATAAACATGATAAAACAATCCCTTTTTCAATATATCTTAGAATGTCTTTTCCTCCTTCTCTTTCAAAGAATGGAATAGAACCAGAACATTTATCTTCAACAACAATTTTAAAATCTTTCTCATTTACTCGTTGTCGATCAGTTTTTTGGTCAATCGAAGAAACCCTGGTGTAAAGTATGTTCATAAAATCATAATATTAGGTTAGTCCTATTTATACTTCAAATATATGAATTAATCTCTTGATATGCAAATAAATTAACAAAAAGACCAATCAATTAAATTCACATTTTGGAGTACAGTCTAATAATGTGAATATAAAAAAAAGAATTCAAGTCTGGCACCTGAATTCTGATGATTCTCGCTTTGTTGATTATCTCTTTATAATTGTTTTTGGTTCTTTCCATCCATTAAGGTTAAATGATTTCCTTATTGCTACATCAAAAAACGGATAGTCTTCCACATGATCTGAATATGTAGAATTTTCAGTAATATTTGTATATTGAAAAATTCCCCAATTTCCTTTGTGTCTTGCCACATAATATAAACCGATTTTTGCTTTCATAAGACTGATTTTATTAATAAATTGATTTATACTTCATTTTAATTTTGAATACTCTTTTTTAACTGCTTCGTCGTAATTCTTTACATGTTCGACATTATCATCAATCACACGAACTAGTTCATCAAAATAAACTCCTTCGATTGATTTTTTTTCAACATTTTTGATTGTCACTAATTTTATGTCAAATAAATCTGATCCCCCATTATAAATTACTTTCACCCATCCTTTAAAAATGAAGCCTTGTACTTTAAATTTAAGTCCGTTTTCAATTATTGTTGGTTTTTGAAAGCCCCATGACCATATGATATTTAAATTGCTACGAAGAATAGAATAAATGTATTCTGCCATTTCTTTACTGCTTTCCATTTTGTAGTGTTTAATTGATTAATTGTACACAAATGTAATACTAATATACTACATGCTAAAATTTTATTTGTTAATATGTAGTATTATATTATGTAATTAACAAATAATGTAATGGTTTATAGTTTCTTTTTTCTACTTTTGCAAATAAATCAAAAACAATATGGAAACATTAAGAATAAAGGAACTTTTGAAACTTCGTGGAATGACACTTACCGAATTGTCAGTCAGGATGAATATCCATCGCGTTAACTTATCCAGTTCCATCAAAAATAATCCGACACTGGATAGGTTAATAGAAATTGCTGATATTCTTGAAGTAAATATATCCGAATTATTTACTAAACCTGAAATAAATGTAGTTAATGGTTACCTGGAGTATGAAGAAGAGATATATAAAATAACAAAACTCTCCGATTTGGAGAGTCTAGTTGAAAAAATAAAAAACCGCAACAATTAGAAAACTAAAACCTCTACAATGTTCAACGGTTTAAATGAGGATTTTATCAATAAATAATCTCCTCTAGATAAACATGCTATAATATATTGATAAAGAATCTGTTATTAATGTAAAATATAGGTAGAAAAGGTCGATTATTAAAAAATAACTCTGAAAATCAATGATAGAATGATTATTATGGTTTTTAAATTAGGATTGTGAGCGTGGCAAACTATATCTTTAATATATTATGTTACTCAAAATTTATTGGAGCAATCCGACTGAGAATTATTGAAAGGGAAATAGGTAGGAGTGTAATAGTGGACTTTAAGTAGAAGGGTTGAACGATAACTTGTAAAGTAAAATATTAAATTTGAATTTTAGGATATATGCTTTTGAATATCTGGTGATTGTATATTATAATTATATTTTAAATACAGTACCAAATATGTTACTAAATAAAATAACCTACTGATAATCAGCAGGTTATTTGTTATAAAGTGGTACCACCAGGAATCGAACCGGGGACACAAGGATTTTCAGTCCTTTGCTCTACCAACTGAGCTATGGTACCATTTTTATTGTTACCATCTCAATTGCAGT
>Ga0302280_1002278_pt1 | contig 14919 bp, 7 predicted proteins | sample III_Fen_E1_1_FD_198771 | JGI IMG/M metagenome (GOLD analysis project Ga0302280, IMG submission 198771) | Peat permafrost microbial communities from Stordalen Mire near Abisko, Sweden - III_Fen_E1_1 | ecosystem: Environmental > Terrestrial > Soil > Wetlands > Permafrost | place: Sweden: Abisko...
TGAGTGGCATTCATAAAATTCTCCTTGCCGGCCAGTTATTCAACTTGGCCATTATACCACTCAATTCATATCCAAACCCTCCGGTTTATTTTATGCCAATGTGTCTAAGGGGTGCTGATGTCGAACACTAAAGCTTTGAATATATTATCCCATGCCTTGGAACCCTCAAAACTCTTGTCTAACTGCCTCGCAGCTGTTTCGGCTTCTTCGATTGCTTTCGGTTCTGATGTGGCCTTGTATATCTCTACCCACGCACGGGAAAGGTCATAGCTACCTATTAGATGCCTCGCTACTTCTTTCGCTTCTTCTTTTCTTCCCATACCTGCTAAAGCATTAGCTATATACATCAACGCTGAAGAGAGTTGATCAACATCTTCTATCCCCTCTGCTTCTGTTTTTGCTTCTTCTATTCTTCCCATACCAGCTAAAGCTTGGACTATATGCATCCGCAATAAAGAACGCCGATGGACATCCTCTCCCTCACCCGCTGCTATTCTTGTTTGTTCTAGCCCTTCCCGTCCTGATGTGGCCTTGAAAATCTCTAGCCACGCACTAAAATGATAAAAACTATCCAGTATCTGACCCGCTAACTCTTTCGCTTCTTCTATTTTTCCTAAACCTACTAAATTTCTGACTATCTCCCACTGCGCTTCGAAACGTTTTTTACCATTTTCCATCCCCGCTGCTTTTATTGCTTCTTGCATTGCTTCCTGACCTAATATAGCCTTTGATATCTCTACCAACGCACGGGAACGCTCATCGCTATTCTCTATCAAATCCGCTACTGTTCTTGCTTCTTTCATTCCTTCCCGTCCTGATGTGGCCTTGTATATCCCTACCCACGCAAGGCAACGCTCATAGCTATTCTCTATCACTCTCGCTGCATTTTTTGCTTCTTCTTTTTCTTCCTGTCCTGATGTGACCTTGTATATCTCTACCAATGCAAGGCAACGCTCATAAATATTCTTTATCTGCCCCGGCCCCGCTGCTGTTTTCGCTTCTTTCATTCCTTCCCGTCCTGATGTGGCCTTGTATATCTCTAGCCACGCATAGGAACGCTCATAGCTACTGTCTATCTGCCCCGCTGCTATTTTTGCTTCTTCTATTCTTCCCATACTTGCTAAAGCCTTTAATATCTCAGCCCACGCACGGGAACGGTCATAACTACTATCTATCTGCCCCGCTGCTGTTTTTACTTCTTTCATTCCTTCCCGTCCTGATATGGCTTTGAATATCCATAACCACGCAAAGAAACGGTCATGGCTATCCCTAATCTGCCCCGCTGCTTCTTTTGCTTCTGCTATTTCTCCTATCGCTACTAAATCCTTGACTCTCTCCATCCCAGCTGTTATTTTTGCTTCTTCCATGCCTTCCGAACCCAATGCAGCTTTTAATATCTCTGCCCACGCTTCGGAACGGACATGGCTATTGTCTATCTGCCGCGCTGCTGTTTTTGCTTCTTCCATGTCTTCCTTTCCTGATGTGGCCTTTAATATCTTTGCCCACGCAAGAGAACGCCGATAGCTGAATTCTATCTGCCGTGCTGCTGTTCTTGCTTCTTCTATATCTTCCTGTCCTGATGTGGCCTTGTATATCTCTACCCACACACGGGAACGCTCAACGCTATTGTCTATCTGGCGCGCTGCTGTCTTTGCTTCTTCAATTCTTCCCATACCTACTAAAGCCTCTGCTATATCCCTCCACGCTAAGAAACTAAGTTTAAAATCCTCCATCCCAGCTGCTATTTTTGCTTCTTCTATTCCTTCCCTTCCTGAAGTGGCCTTGAATATCTCTAGCCACGCCCTGTAACGCCAACTAGCATTGTTGTCCGCTCGCTCCGCTCCAATTTTCGCTAAGTACAAATCCCAACCTAAATCCCTCATGACTTCCATAAGCGCGTCTCTTGTCATGGTCTTTTTTTCGTTTGCCTGCATTGCTTGATCAATAAATAAAGTTTTACTGCTTTTACTGGTATCTAAACTGTGGTGTTCTGTTGGTGAACTTAGCGCACTACCATAAAAAGCTGTTAAACCCGCAGTGATCCAAATCAAGGTTGTAGTTTTTATTCCTGTCATCCAGCCACGCGGGAATTGCCTAACAGAAATTGCCGGAGCAACTCTTAAATTTTTACCTTCCAATGATAATTCTAAACCGCCTGAAAAATATTTCCTTGGAACTGTTTCTTGTGTGGCCAGATCAACATCTTCCTTGATATAGTTAAAAACTCCTTTTTTAAAAGCCATTAAATATTTCTGGTATATTTTTTCCTTTTCATTTGGATCATCTATATTGATGCCTGTGACCTTGTTTTTATCAGCATAAACTTGAGCCAAAATACTTTCCTTAATTTTTCTCTTATACCATGTTGCAAGAATCAACGAATTATAAACCTGACGTAATTTAGCAAAATTCTTATTTTCATTCACTTCCTTTGTCAACTCAGGGATGACCACCTCACGAACTATATCACTACCTAATTTACTAGTATCTTTACCTTGGACTGGAGCATTTGATCCTTCGTGTTTTTCTAATGACAAATAGTCTTGCTCAAGCATGACCTTTAACTTACTTTCTACCACATAAGCTGTCCCAGCCTTAGCATTCTCATACACAACCGCCTTTTCTGGTACTATCCAGACCTTGTTAAACGTATTAACAGGAATATTTGTCGTACCATATTTCTTAACGGCATTTTCATAAATTCGCTTCCAGAACTTCTTACCAATTCCATCTTCAGGATAAATCAAGCTAGCAGTGATTTGTTTAAGCATATAGTCTTCTGCAAGCAAGTCGCGGCCCATTTCCGTAAGACCAAAGCTGTTTGGAATAATACGATCTTTTTCGTACGGGGATAAATTGACCCATAAATCTTTCTCAGGAATAGTTAAACTCGCCAAGAAATACTTAATCAACTTACTTGATTCATCTTTAAGTTGGCTATTGCTTAATTTGCTATCACTTTTATCAAGGATAAAATCAAAACGGAACGGATTATCAGGATGAACTTTAATACCTTTAAGAATCGGCGGATTAAATTCTGGGCTTAAATGAACCATTACCCCAGGTGCAGGCAAACTAAAGTCTTGGGCTTGAGCAATAGGAATATCGCCTAAGGTGTTAGCCATGAAGGCTATTAGAATTATATACGATATCAAAGAAAGCACTGGCCTTCTCATTACGTGGGCTCCCGCTAATGAATTGGACATATATGGGGTTCGTACCATATCATTTAAAGTATGTCATATATATAGAAGATTTCAAGACCTCGGAAGAACTTTTGGGGAAACGCTTTCTATTTAAATCTTCGTCGACAAATTTAAACCATATCCTAAGCCATTAACGATTTATAAATAATTAATCCCCCGATTTCAATATTAATAACATTTTAGAGTTCGTATAATTGTGTGTTGACTATCACTATATTAATGGTAAACTTCAAATATGAGCGCAGAAAAGAAAATTATAAAATGCTTTGTTTACGCCCGAGTTTCAACCGATGAGCAGACTTCTGGCCAGTACAACTCTGTTGAATCTCAAATAGACATCTGCAAGCATTACATTGAAATCCAAAAAGAAAAAGGATGGCAGTTTATTGCCCCCTACACTGATCCTGGCTTCTCTGGCAAAAACCTTGACCGTCCGGGAATGCAACATCTCATATCTGACATTAAACAAGGCAAAATTGACGTTATTATTGTCTACAAAATTGAACGCCTTGTTCGCAGCATTAAAGATTTTTATCAATTATGGGATTTATTTGAAACTCATAATGTAACCTTTGTTTCTGCTACCCAACAATTTGATAGTTCAAATGCTATGGGCAAGCTTATGCTCAATGTCCTTTTAAGCTTTGCTCAATTTGAACGGGAAAATACTTCAGAAAAAACTAGAGATAAAATGAAGCAACGGGCACGCCTTGGTAAATGGCACGGCGGCTTGTTCCCCTTTGGTTATGATTACAATAAGGAAACAAAAAAGCTTGTTATTAACAAAAACGAAGCTTTGGCTGTCAAAAAATCATTCTCACTATTCATTGAAGGCAGAAATGCTACAGAAATAGCTAATTACCTTAATGCGAAAGGATTCAGGACCAAGGCAAGGCCAATAGTGACCAAGGAAGGCGTTAAAAAGACTCAAGGTGAGAATTATTTTAATGATGACTTCATTAAGAAACTAATCTCAAACCCTATTTATAAAGGCTTTGTCCGCTTTAACGGTGAACAATTTAAAGGTGAACATGACGGATTGGTTTCTGTGGCAATATGGGAGAAGGCTAATCAGCTCATAAAACCTGTGGTGCCCCAAAAAGTGCAATTGACTAAAGACAATCACGTCCATCTTCTCAAAGGACTTCTTAGGTGCGGAGAATGTGGCACCTTTCTTACTCCCTATCCTGCTGGCAAAAAAGATAAGAATGGCAATCCCTATTTATATTATGCCTGCGGCAGAGTTGTTGACTTTGGTACAAATTCAAATTGCCGAGTACGATTGATCCCTGCCAGAGAATTTGAAAACGTCATTAAAAAATGCCTTACGGATTTGGGTAATAATAAAGCCCTTATAGAATCTACGATCAAAAATTCTACCAAGATGAACAAAAGCAAGATTAAGCCATTGCAAAATGAAAAAGAAAAGAATGAAACATTACTTGGCAAAACAACTGCTGAAATTAATCGTATTATCAAAATTCTAAAATCACAAGATTTAGTGGGCAATGAAATAACCGAAGAATACAAAAAACTTCTAAGCCAAAAAAGCTCATTACAGAATGATCTAGAGAAACTGACTATTAATATTGAACGCTGTAATCAAGATATTCTGGATGCTGAAATGATCAAAAAAACCTTATCTGCTTTTGATAAGGTAATTATCTCCCTTTCTCTCGAAGATCAAAAAGACCTCTTTAATCTTCTCATCAAGGAAATAACTATTTGGGGATTTGATCCAGACAAAGAAAAAGCCCCTAACGAATTAGGGGCTTTTACAGCTAAAGTCCGAACTAAGTGGCTTAGGATTAAGCTTTCACTTTACCAATTCCCTCAGATTGAGACGTACTACAAGTCTCTTGCCGAGAAAAAGGCAAGTTCGGATTCTACTACTAAATGGCTCCCCGGTCGAGACACTCAGCGCACCATTCATCGGTTAACTATACATATTCCAATTCACCTGATGTACAATGGCAGTAATGCTTTAGAGATACTTGAAGGTGCAGCACCCTATGGAATCTCAACTGTTGATCGCATTACTAAGGCTATTTTGAGACACCATAAACCAATCAATTGTAAACTGAATCCCATTAAAATAGCTCTAAAATATCAACAACTATACGAACAAACTGGTTCAATGACCGTTATTGGCCAACAATTAAGCGTCTCGCGCGCGAGAATACATCAAATGCTTAATCTACTCAAATTGGACCAACGAATTATTGACTACTTAATAAATATAACTGACCCCAAACAAATTAATTACTGGACGGAACATAGATTACGTACGTTTATTTCATTGTCTAAAGAAGAACAATATAAGAACTTTATAGAATTATTAAGGAAATAAGGTGGTCGCAATTTGCGACCACCTTAAAGAAGGTAAAACTTAGAGCCCCACCGCGTTAAGCATCTGCGCAGTCTCATTAACGTTTGATTTTCCTAAAAGCTCTGTCGCCAATATTTCTGATTTCTGGACATCAAGAGTCCCAATACATTGTTGGATTTTCGGTAAATAGCGAGCATCTAGACTAAACTTGCGGATACCTATACCAATTAAAAAAGGAATATACCGCGGATCGTGAGCCATATCTCCGCATACTGAAATATCTTTTTTGTGACGACTAGCGGCATCGGCCACTCGTTTCATGCCGCGCAGGACCGCGGGATGATGTGGAAAATAGCAATCCGCAACCTTTTCATTCGTGCGATCCACAGCGAGCATGTACTGAATGAGATCGTTAGTTCCAATGGAAAAAAAGTCGGCCTGCAGGGCTAATTCATCAATAACCTCCAGGATAGACGGAACCTCAATCATGGCGCCGATGGAAGGCTTAGGAGCATGAGGCTTCCCCTCAGCCTTGAGTGCCGCTACAGAATTCATAACTAAATCACGCGCGGCCACAAACTCTTCAACTGATGAAATCATTGGAAACATGATACGAACGTCAGCATCAAAACTTGCCCGCAAGATCGCCCGTATCTGACAAATAAAAATATCCACATGCTTAAGTGAGAACCGGATTGAGCGCAGGCCCAAAAAAGGATTCGCCTCCTTACTGTTATCATAATACGAAAGCATTTTATCTCCGCCGATATCAAGAGTGCGGAATGTAATCTCGTGGCCTTTCATGCCGTCGACCAATCGTCGGTAAATGACGTACTGTTCCTCTTCGGATGGAAAATCACCGCGTAGCAGAAATGGAAATTCGGTACGGTAAAGCCCTACCCCCTCCGCCTTAAAAGCCTTGGCCACGGTGAGGTCTGCCAAAATGTTGATGTTCGCAAGCAAGACCACCCTTGTACCATCTTTCATGTGGGTTTCGGCCAAAAGCCCCTTCTGGATACAAGTGACATCAGCGTGAGTTGCTTGCCTTTCCCGGAAAGCGCGGATGACATCATGAGATGGCTCAATAGAAATATTTCCCATGACACCGTCGAGCAGGATACTCGATCCATTCTTCAAATTTAAAAGCCGTGGCTCGTCAATAATCACGAGTGGAATATTAAGCGATCGCGCTAAGATCGCCACGTGGGATGTGATTCCACCTGACAAAAGCACAATGCCAGCCACGTTTTGCAGGCTGAGCTTTAAGACATCCGACGGTAAAAGTTCACGCACAATAACTACTTTTGAAGCATACTGATCGCGGCTGTCAGTGCGCCCAAACATATTTGTCAGGAGCCGACGTCCAACGTCAATGACGTCGTACCGTTTTTCCCGTACATATTCATTCGTCATTTGGTCAAAACGGGTCACATACTGCTGGATGATAGCACGAACGGCGTCCTGTGGAGGAATCCCTTGGCTTATCATTATTTCCATGGCCCCTATCATCGCTTGATCCTTGAGCATCATGATCTGCGCGGAAAAAATAAGTGCTACGACATCGAGCAATTTATTTTCGACCGCCTTTTGCATCTCGTACAGTTCTTTCTCAGTCAGTACGATCGCCCGGTGGAAATCATCAACCGTCAAAGGCTTTCGGCGTTCAGGAACATTGAAATCCCCCAGCGAGAGCGGCAAAAAGACCATGGAATCACCAAAAGCAAATCCCTCGGCCCCCACCCGGCCTTGGACAAATTTGAAGCTTGTAACTTTCACCTCAACGACCGGATTGATCTGGGGATGATCAAATGAAAATAACAGCTGAGCCATCTCGATCGTGGTCACCAATTGTGAGGTGATGGTGCGAAAAGTATTAACGTCTTCATCGGAAAAATAATCTCTTTTTACGCTCTGGAGCATCATCACCCCGATGCGCTTCTGCCCGCGCAGGATCGGTATTGCCACGGCACCCCCTTCGCAAACGACCCGCAACTCCTTAAAAGCGCTCCCAGCAAGCCCTTCGCCGGGCTTGAGACCCTTGCCAATAGAGCTTGTCCCGAGGCCCTTGCTTGCCTTAAGTGTTAACATCTGTGTATCGTCATCAAAAAGATAAAGTAAGCAGATGTCCGCTTCCATGTGAAATACGATCATTTCGACAATGTTCTGGAGGAGGGCGTTAAGGTTCGTGGCGTTTGTGAAAAGTTCGGTCAGTTCACCGATATCACCGACAAGTTTAGAGTTATCATGTTTCATTGGTATTCTTTGTGTTAACGGGAATTGTGAAATAAAATGTTGCACCATGATCCGGATTATTCTTTGCATCCAAACAACCGCCATGCGCCTCTACAATGGAACGACTAATAGACAACCCCATACCTAAACCTTCCTCTTTGCTTGTAAAGAAATGGGTGAAAATATTTATCATATTTTCCGCCGGAATACCGCAGCCTGAATCTTTTACCTCCACCATAATCATGTCGGCATCTTTACGTAATGTCTTGATCAATAATTCACAAGAATCACTTTTCTCATCCATCGCTTCTAAACTGTTGCTAATTAGATTCAAGAGCACCTGTTGTAGTTGTATTCGATCACCATGAATGGATGGAAGATTATTATCCAACTCAAATTTAACGACTTTATTCCTGACCGTGATATGGGTCATAATAAGCGTAACCGTATCTTTAATAAGAGTATTAATATCCAGAGACTCGAATGTGGGCTTGGTCTTTTTTAACAATACCCGCAATCGCCGAATAACCTCAGCTGCCCGCTGATCATCATTAATAATATACTGCAAAATTTCCTGTAATTGAGGCTCACGGCCTTTGAACATTCGCTGGGCCGCTTGAGCATAAGAAAGAATGGCCGTCAATGGCTGGCTGATTTCATGGGCTAAAGAGGAGACAAATTCCGCAAGCTTTCCAACCCTCGTGACATGCAAAAGCTCCTCGCGTTGTTGTTGAATTTTTTCTTCTGCAAGTTTCTCACGATCAGCCCCTTCTTTTAATTGATCTTCTCTGCTTTCCAACTTATCCGTTTGCTGACGAAACTGCTCTTCTGCAAGCTTCTCGCGATCAACCCCTTGCTTTAATTGGCTTTTCCTGATTTTTAATTCATCGGACGCAATCGACATAAGATCTTCGCGGATCGCAAGTGCCTCCTCAAGCTGTCCTTGGGTTATTTTAAGTTTGCTTAAGAGTTCTTCTTGTTTCATTTTTTGCTGATAAAGTTCAATGAATATATTCACCTTGCTCTTGACCGCGTGGGTATCAAGGGGCTTTAGAAGAAAATCCACCGCACCACTTTCATAGCCCTTAAACAAGAAGCTCTGGTCCTTGGCGGTCGCGGTCACAAATATAATCGGGATGTTTTTGGTCTTTTTCGCCCCTCGCATAAGCTCAGCAAGTTCAAATCCGCTCATGCCGGGCATTTGTACGTCGATGAGTGCCAATGCGAATTCATGAGACATCATAAACTCTAAAGCCTCAGTTCCGCTTTTGGCTTTAAAAATAGCGATGTCATCGCGCCTGAGTAACCCTTCTAAGGCAAGAAGATTATCCTTCAGATCATCAACGAGAATAATCTTAACCTGATCGTTACCGTCCCGATTCTTAGATTTCTCGAGGATTGGTTCATTTTGTATTGAGTTCATCATTACCTCTTTTGAAAAATCCGATCCTTTTTCACGAAAGGATCAAATGATTTTGCGTGTTGTGAGAACTGAATTGTCTCCTGTAAGCCCAAACCTAAAAAGCCCTTCCGGCAAAGTGATTCATGAAAAATACCCAACACCCTGTCTTGAAGCTCGCGATTAAAATAGATGAGAACATTTCGGCACGAAATCAGATGCGTTTCTGAAAACACCGTATCGGTCACAAGACTATGATCCGTAAAGATGATGTTTTTCTTTAAATTACCATTAAATGTCACCGAATTAAAAGCAACCGTGTAGTATTCCGATAACGAATGTTTCCCACCTGATTCTTGGTAGTTTTGGATAAACTTTGGGATCACGTCCAAGTTTAAAGACCCTTTTTCAGCTTTTTCAAGACTTCTTTGATTGATATCAGTCGCATACAAGGTGGTACGCTCAAGTAAATCTTCTTCTTGCAGTAGGATCGCAAGTGAATAGACTTCTTCTCCCGTACTGCATCCGGCAACCCAAATCTTAAGCGAAGGGTAAGTTTTGAGATGCGGGATTACCTTTTCACGGAGTGCCAGAAAATAGGTAGGGTCACGAAACATTTCGCTCACGGGGATCGTCAGGGATTGAAGTAGATCGTAGAAACACTCCGAATCATGAAGAACTTTTTCTTGAAGTAGTAAGAGCGTGTTTACCCCCATCCGATTCATCGCGTGAACCAGTGCTCGCTTCATCGAAGCGAGCGAATAGTGACGAAAATCGTAGTTATATTTGAAATAAATCGATTCAAATAAAGATTTCAGATCAATATCAAATTGCGGACTGAGCGTTCGTTGCATGAACCTTAATTCCTTCCCAATTTGGCATCCAAACCCGAATGACCGAAAAAAGCTGATGAAGATCAATGGGCTTAGCGAGGTAATCATTTGCTCCTGCTTCCAGACAAAGCACTTGATCATTCTTCGTGGCTTTAGCAGTCACAGCAATAATGGGGAGTTTCGCAAACCGTTTTTGTTTTCTAATCTCATGGGTTGCTTGAAAACCATTCATCTCGGGCATCATAATGTCCATGAGAACAAGATCCATACGAGGGTATTCCTCGAGCCTTTTCAACGCTTCCTTCCCATTACGTGCGACTACAATATGGGCACCTTTTTGCTCTAAGGCTGCTGTCAGCGCAAAGATGTTTCTGACGTCATCATCGACAACCAGAATCTTCCTACCGTCGAAGACATCTTCACCATTCCGTAAAGTTCTTAGCATCTGCTGCCTTTCAGGCGAAAGCTTAGACTCGACGCTATGAAGAAAAAGGCTGATCTCATAAAGAAGCCGCTCCGGAGACTTGGCTCCTTTAATGATAATTGAGCGAGAATACTTCCGAAGTTGATATTCTTCATCCTGAGAAAGTGAACGTCCGGTATAAACGATGACGGGTGGGAATGAGGCCAGATTTTCTTGCTCAGTCATTTTTTTGAGTAACTCTTCACCTGACATATCCGGGAGTTTTAGATCAATCACCATGCAGTCATAGACAGTCTTTTTAAGGGCATTGAGCGCATCTTGCGCCAATGGCACCGCAGTGACTTCAATATCGGAATTACTAATGAGTTTAACTATGCTTTCTCTTTGAAGCTTGTCATCCTCTACAATCAAAACACGCTTGATCTTCTGGGAAAATTTAGATTCAAACTTAGCGAAAGCTTGCTTTAGCGCTTCACGTTTAGCGGGCTTTAGGATGTACCCAATCGCTCCCATCTGAAAAGCCTTTTCCATATAGTCATGAACGGATGCGATATGGACTGGGATATGCCTGGTCATTGGATTTTCTTTGAGCTGATCAAGCACCGTCAATCCCGAATGATCAGGAAGCATCATGTCGAGCAAGATTGCATCAGGAAGAAGACTTTGAGCCAGCTCAAGCCCTTCTTCCGCGTCTTGTGCAACCACACATTTGTAGTGAAGCTCATGGGCAAGTTCATAAAGAATCTGGGCAAACTGCAGATCATCTTCGATCACTAAAATCGTGCGCCCAGGTGATTGAAGAGTAGTCGTGCTACGATCATCTGCGAAAGGTGCAGGTTTAACTCGTTCTACTCGAGAGTTATCCATAACAGCAACTGATGATGAATATGTCTTCGGAGATGCTGATTCGATACGAGAATCGTCATACGTCTCGGGTAAAAGAAGGGTAAAGTGGCTCCCTTCACCAGGCACACTCTCGACCTCAATAGTTCCACCTAAGAGACGGGCTAGATCTCGTGAAATTGAAAGCCCAAGACCCGTGCCCCCATATTTTCGGTTGGTCGTCCCATCTGCTTGACGAAATGCCTCAAATATAACTTCTTGCTGGGCTTTGGGGACCCCAATACCGGTATCAATCACCGAAAGTGAAAGCCTTGCCTGGGAGCTACGAGACACGTGAAGCGTAACTTTCCCCTTTTCCGTAAACTTAAATGCATTTGAAAGTAAATTCTTTAGGATTTGCTGCAATCGTTGACTGTCTGTCAGCATCGTCTCCGGCACATCTGGGTCGATCTTGATTTGAAACTGAAGTTTCTTTTCTTGGGCTAAAGGCTCAAAAGTTTTCTCAAGACTATTTAAGACCTTGGGGAGAAATACGCTCTCAGGCCTGATCTCAAGCTTACCGGCCTCCACTTTCGAGAGATCCAGAATGTCATTGATAAGATTAAGAAGATCATTACCTGCGGACGAGATAGAATGTGCATACTGGATCTGCTCCTGAGTCAAATTTCCGCCTGCATTGTCCGCGAGAAGCTTCGCCAAGATAAGCGAGCTATTGAGCGGGGTGCGAAGTTCGTGGGACATATTAGCCAGAAATTCAGATTTGTACTGGCTTGCCCGTTGAACTTCGGCAGATCTTTCTTCAAGAAGCGTTTGAGCTTTATTCAGAGCTTCATTGTTTGCATTTAAAATATCCCTTTGCTCTTCAAGCTGCTCATTGGTTTGCTCAAGCTCCGATTGTTGGCTTTTGAGTTCCGTCTGGGATTCCTGAAGCGCACGCGCTTGATCCTCAAGCTCATCATTGGTTGCTTTCAACTCCCCTTGCTGGGTTTGTAGTTCCTCGGTCAGGCCTTGTGACCTTTCGAGAAGCTCTTGCTGCTTCTTACGGCTAATCGAAGTATTGATCGCAATCCCAATATTCTCGGACACGTGTTCTAAAAATATTTTTTGGTGTTCAGAAAAAGATGTGAAAGAAGCTAGTTCGATCACACCATTGACCTCTCCCTCATAAAAAACAGGAGCCAAAAGGAGCGAACGCGGGGTGGATTTTCCTAAATCCGAGCTGATTTTTCCAAAGTAATGCGAGGGAACTTTTTCGAGAAGGATAGGTCTCTTTTCTAAGGCAGCCTGACCTACCAAACCCTCTCCAAACGAAATTGTCTTTTCTTTATCTTCAAGCTTTGTGTAGGCATAACCGCTTACGCGTTTGAGGGTCTTTTCCTCGGTAACATAATAAAAAGCCCCCATCTGAGCATTCAAAAATGGAGCCAAGTGACTCAAGACACTTTGCCCTAAGCGTGAAACATCCTGTTCTCCCCGCATCTTATCGTTGAGTGTGATCTGGCCTTCACGTAAAAATTCCAGCTCACGTGCCTTTTCCCTAAGAGAGGCTTCGGCGTGCTTTCTTTCAGTGATGTCCCGCTCAGTTGTAGCAATTCCGGTTAGTTTGCCTTTGTCATCAGTGAGCTTAGTATTAATGAGCCAAACATCAAGGATTCTGCCATCTTTATGCTTTCTTTTTGTTTCCAAATTTGGCAACAACTCTCCACGTTTTAGAGATGCAAGAAATCCACGTGCTTCTTCTTGATATTCCGTGGGCACAGTATCTACGATATTTTTGCTCAGGGCTTCGGCTTCTGAATAGCCGTACATGGTTTCAGCACCACGGTTCCATGCCAAGATGTTACCTTCTAAATCCTGAAAGGTGATCGCATCATTGGAATCTTGAATAACAGTCGCCATCCGGCGGAATTTTTCTAATGCTCCCATCCGCTCCGAAATATCACGCTCGGTGGTGGCAATCCCTGTTAATTTTCCTTTATCATCTGTCAGCTTAGTATTGGTCAGCCAAACATCAATGATACGACCATCCTTATGTTTTCTTTTTGTCTCAAGTGTTGGCACCAACTCTCCACGTTTAAGAGAGTAAAGGAATTCACGAGCTTCTTCTTGATAGGCCTTGGGCACAGTATCGACGATATTCATGCTAAGGGCTTCAGCTTGTGAATAACCGTAAATACTTTCAGCAGCTTTGTTCCATGCCAAGATATTGCCTTCCAAATCCTGAAAGGTGATCGCGTCATTGGAATCTTGAATAACAGTCGCCATCCGGCGAAATTTCTCCAGTGTTTTAGTCTGTTCAGTGATGTCACGCCCCGTCGTTGCGACACCCGTAAGTTTGCCTTGGTCATCGACAAGTTTGGTATTCGTCAGCCACACATCAATGATGCGCCCATCTTTAGTCTTACGCTTGGTTTCAAGCGAAGAAACAAGTTCACCAGAATTTAATGCGGCGATGAAATTCATGGCTTCAGATTGATGAGATTCGGGAACAGTATCTACGATGTTCATTTTAAGCGCTTCGGATTCAGAATATCCGTAAATTATTTCTGCCCCACGATTCCAAGCCAAGATCCTTCCTTCCAAGTCCTGGATAGTGATGGCATCGTTAGAGTCTTGGATGACGGTCGCCATACGTCGAAGCCGCTCTTCATTACTCCCGATTTGGACATCAGTAGATCCAGAAGAAACTGGATGTTTTAATTGCTGGATACGATTCTTTTTTAGAGTTGGAGTTTTCTTGATTTTCATAAGAGCGTCTGATTCGATCCGATCTTTTCGAATCTAATCTTCCTTTATTTTTGCCAGGGCCTACGGGGAGAGAATGTCCGTGGCTTCGGTGGGAGTTTACGTATTTTTTGATGAAGCATTAATAAGATCAACCAACATCTGACCATTGACTGGTTTTTGAAAGAAACACACAGCTCCTGTTTTCAAAGCACGATCTTCAACAATGTCAGGGTTCTCTGCAGAAATAAAAATAACAGGGCGTTTTGATCCAGAATCTTTAATTTTCTTCTGCACCGCCCACCCGTCCATTTCCGGCATATAAATGTCGAGAAGTAAACAACCAGGATTATCATTGGAAACGACGTCAAAGAATCTTTTTGCGGAATTAAAGATTTTTGCTTCAAAATCATACGTCATCAAAAGGGTTTTAAGCGCGCGGCATACTGACTCATCATCATCTAAAATATAAATATTTCTATTATTTGAAGGTATATTCATTTTTCTCCTTAATTACTAAAGTCAGACGGGAGAAATTATCCAGCATCTAATCAAAATTAACTTGCTGTTATTATTACATGAAGGATAAAAGAAGCTATTATACCAAGGTATAATAGAGAGATAGGGAATCGCTAGCTAGGGTAGAATTTTATAATTCAATTATTGCGCTAATTCTTTGACACGTGGAATAATACGAAGATTGTCAAACTTCACCATGATTTGTAATTTTGAATGGTGCGCTCAGTTAATAAGCGATAAAAATGGCCGTTGCAAATAGCTAAGATTCAACTACTTACAACGGCCGAAAAAAACTCCCCGGTCACCCCCAAAATCCGAACTTTTCTTATGAAATCATTTTAGGACTGACCAATGCTAAAAGCAGAGATAAATGGATTATCTTTATTAAAAATAACCTCAAAAACTGATTT
>Ga0302280_1002280_pt1 | contig 14910 bp, 5 predicted proteins | sample III_Fen_E1_1_FD_198771 | JGI IMG/M metagenome (GOLD analysis project Ga0302280, IMG submission 198771) | Peat permafrost microbial communities from Stordalen Mire near Abisko, Sweden - III_Fen_E1_1 | ecosystem: Environmental > Terrestrial > Soil > Wetlands > Permafrost | place: Sweden: Abisko...
TAATGCTATTTCCTGCTGGTTGTATCGTAGATAAGACCTTACATATTCCTTGCGGTGAAGAAATCAAATATTTCCTCTGAAGATTATGTCCCCATTTGTTTTATTGAAATCACACTCTAAGGATAATAGGGCTCAATTTTTGGACCAGATTATTCCTCTCCTCCTTCTTATTCAGCCGGCTCTTACTCTTCCTTTGGCTCTTATTATTCTTTGGGCTATTATTAGGGTGGTGGGACCTGTTACTCACTTCCAATCTATTTTTCCGATACTTTGGGTGGTGGTATTGGCTTTGCTCTTTTTCTTTTAAACTTTTTAAGGGAGATCTTATTGAAAATATAATTAAGTTCGGGTCCAAATCTAGGAAAATTTTAAAGTATAAATCCTCTATTCCTACAATCATTTTGGGTTAGTCTCCATCTCACTACTCTATAGAATACCTTCATTGTTTCATCCAATTACTTATTTGGTTATTGCCCATTGATGTAAGCATTGATATTTGCCCATTCTTCCTTTAAATCGGCGACAAGCTCATCATCACCAAATTATTTTGCACTCTGCAAAATCTTTTTTATATTTAAGACAGGCACTCGATAATACTAACTAAAGCTTTTCATAATAAAATTTATTTTAGAGTCTTTCCATTATGGGTTATTTTGGATTATAAGTAACTGCATGGGCCTCAGTAATTCTTTAGTACAAAAATCTTTTAGCAATAAGGAAATACTGTCATTTATACCTTTTCGTGCTGTCCATTAGAATTCAACTGGCTCTTCAGTAGTGCCAACCAATGCTTTCGAACTTTTCATGTCCAAGTCTATTAAATATCGGTCTGAATTTTCAATTAAAGGCGATTCCTTAACGCAAGTAATTTTTCCAGATCCAATATTAGAAGAAATTGCTTGAATAATAGCTTTTTGTGTATTGTTTACAGTTTAATCTAAGGCTAAAAGATAGGGTGATCCTTCAGGTGGACTTTAAGCGATTTTAATGACAAATTTAACTAAATCTTTAAGGTGAATAGTTGGAATTTTGTTAGATCCATCATTTAAATAGGGTAATTTTTCCGGTTCTTGCAGCCAGCTGGCTTTAAACAATTGATAAAAAGTATCTTCTCCACAGCCATATATTATTCCGGGACAAACTATATATACTTTGACATTTTCTCTCTTAATAGAGAGAACTTTATCTTCAATATCCTTTATATATTGATAACGAGGCAAAGGAACTCTCATTTCATAGTCACTTTACTCAAAGAACGTATACTCCACAGGTTTTTATTCAAATTATTCAGCTTATTGATTCTACTATCCATCAATATCACTTTTGTTTTCCTATCCAGCTTCAGGAACTTCCTCTGGTTTTGGTTCTGGAGGTTTTTCTTAATTTTATTATCCTGCTTCTGGAACTGGCGGAGGTGCTTATTTTTTTATTTTTCTTCCTGAGTTGCTCCAAGCCATAATATCACTGACAAGTATAAAAACTTTGTTATCCTCAAAAGGTTTCTGCATGGTTTAAATTCCAAATTCAATATCTGCAATTTAAGTCTGATCCAAACTATAGACATGAACCTCGCATTATTCTAGAGCTTTTTTGCGAAAGAGTTTCGGCTTTTCTCGTTTAAGAATCTTTTTGATACCTACATCATTTGAATTATACCTTGTGGCTTTTTGTCAGCAGGAACCCTAACCGTGCACATATGAACTGGATCTTCAGTAGGCTCTTTAACTAGCTCTCCAATTAAAGCCTGTCCAAAGGAAGTGTCCAAATTGTTGATGAAGTATTTTTTTGACATTTGTATAACTTCAATCGGAAGATTGCAAAATAATAATTTACTAATAATTTACATGATTAACGAACATAAAAAGGAGATTTTGAACAATCTTAAGAAACAGACTAGAATGTTGCAAATAAAAAAACAATTTCTACTTAGCGAATGCCAAAAGAATAAAGATAAGTTAGATTAAATCAGAAGAAAAGCTGGCAAAGTTTGATCACAATTCACTGATGTATGAATTTGATTAAAGTTTAGAATACAGATCTATTATTGACCTATAGATAAATTGAAACAATTATTTACAATTTGATAGGAATGGTAGTAGTGCTATATTAATTTATCTATCATTTATATGAATTAACTTGATGACTAAAAGAGGCTATTTCCACAGCAATGCTATCATTGGAGACGATGCTGAAAGTGGGCATCACTTATAATTTTTATAATCATTTTAGCATTGGACTGAACTAAAGTGTGAAAATAACTAATCATCAATGAAATATCAAAACCAAGAAATAGAAGCCAAGATTGAAGACTTTAGCAAAAATAATCAGTCAATAGTAGTGAAAGATTAAATAGACATTTGCTTATAAACTAATAAAAAAGTGAAGCATGTATTAAATCAGGTTGAGCTAAAGCAACTTGAGGATAACCTACTTTCAGGGTCAAATACAAAATTATAGCTATTATAAAAATACGATATCTCCAAGACTACTTTAGAAAGATATATTAGATAATTAACAAATAAAGGGCACTTAAAAAGGAACTCGAAACAAAAAAATGTACATATAAAACCAAATTCAAAAAGTAGAAAAATTTAAAATGAGGTGAAAGTTATTATTAAAGAAAAGCCAAAAATTATACAGATATAAATGGTCAAATAACTGTCCAAACGATTGGGCATAAATATCTCGCAATCTTCAGTCTCAAGAACCTTACAACAACTAAATTTTAAGAAAAACACACTGACAAATAATTATGTCGAAGTAAATAAAAAGTTTAATTTATAGTATAGAAGAAAATATGCACAATAATATAGAAAGGCAAAAAATGAGGAGTTTTTAGATTAAACAGGCTTTGACAACTTAATCTCTCTAAAACGTAAACAAACTCAAAAAGGCAAGACTATTTAATCAAACAAGATTAAAACAATAAAGATGGAAGGTTCTTGCAGCCATGATTTTTGAACAACTTATTTTAGTCATTGACCAGTCTACTAAAATATTATATATTTTTATACAATATTCATATCAATGATCAAATACTTGGCAGAAATAAATAAATTAATATCAAGAAAATAGTTGGGAAAGAATTTATTTTAGGATAATGGTACACCAAACTGGAAGTGATCGGCTGTCTTCCTCCACTTACATGCATCTTCCGATTAGCTGCAATAATAAGTCTACTATTTCAGGACGAGCTATGTATTGCACATTTTATATAGCCAGCATAAATTTAGAGTGATAACAATGATTTTTATAGAAAGGGATCAGACTGTCACAGGGGAAATAAGGCAATGTACCTGTAAGAATTTTAAACATTATGATGCCAAAAGAAAAAACATCTTGCACCGATGAAAATGCTTTTTTTGTAAATACTTCTGGTGAACAGTAGGGTAGAGTAAAGCCAGGAGCGTAGTTCATTTGTTTCGACTCCATTTAGACCACTTATTTATGATAAGCTTATCCGAAATCAATTAGTTTTGGAAGATAACCATCATATATGAGGATATTGCTAAGATTCAAATCCATATGGACAATTTTAGAAGATGATAGGAATCGCAGACTGTTAGAAATATGAATCAGCAGATGCATTTTACTATCCAAAGACAGACTTTCACGATTTTTTAAGAGATGCTCGGAGAGAGTAACACTATAGGGGTTGTACTCCATCATTAAACTTTTTCTATAAGCAAAATTTTCTTGTGGAAAATTGTAGTATTTGATGATATAAGAGCTACTAGCAGAATTAAAAGTTCTTACAATATTTTTCTAATGAATAAGCTTATTCCAGCTTTTTGCATTTTCATTTTTGCCTTACTTGATGAGAATCAATTTATTTAATTCCATACTTTTATTCTCCGAGCTTTAGTTCCTTTTCACTTATTTTTTCAAAGAATAACGAAAAAAGATGTTACTTATTCTGAGAGAGCTATTAGCCTGAGCTGGCAACTACTGGGTTATAATCTTTTACGGATCAATTATATTGATTTCATTATAAATATAAATACTTTCACTTGAATTGTTGGCCTTTGGAGTTGGAATTTGAAGAAGGCTCTAAAATTGGTCAATCTTTGATAACTACTGTCTGTAATCTTTTTCCTGTAAGCTTTAAATGATCGGAATGACACCATATAGATGTCTCCATTTTAGATCATTATATCGATTTTCAGTATTCTATTTATTTGAAATTTGTTTTGTATTTTTTTCTTTCATTTTTGATTTTCTTTAAGTTAATAACTTTTACTCAACTAGTTTTTATTTTGATCCTAAATTACAATTGCTGAAAAATATATGCTTATGAATTTTTTATAAAGCTTCCTGCTTTTTTAACTTTACCTGTTAGGTCTAGGCATTTCGCTCATTTATATCTATCAGTATATCACCTAACTTTTTTTTGCAAATTGAGATGAGCTTTTTTATTTGAATGGCTGCCTCTTTTTTCAAATACTGTAGGTTGTTCATGATAGTCGAGCTATAATTAGTGAGGATAAACAATTAAATTTCTCCTGTTTATTGGCTCACCCTCATCAGACAAGACTCATCTAAATTTTCTTTCTTTTGCAATAATTTATGCATGAAATTAATCCGCAGATCTTTTGAAGGAATAATATAGATACTGTCATTTTTCATTAATCGGCCACTATATTTTACCAAATTTTAAGAAAAATTAACACTAACTTAAATGCTAAATGAGAAATCATTCTCCAGGCGTAGAAGAGATACCAGGCGATGTGTTTGCCCAATTTGAGAGCTGGCAGATAAAATCAAACTTTTATGATTAAGTATGTTTTCAATGATAGGAACTAGAAAACTCAAACCACAAGTCTTTTGAAGGGGTGCTTTGCCTTTTCCTGTTTTTTTATTCCATCCACGAATGAGCTGCATTTTGATCAAACAACTATATAAAGATTTAATTTATATTCCATAAAATAGTTCAATTCAGTAATTTGTTCTTCAATTAAAACTAAAAAACGTATATCAATTCAAGGATTATCATATAAATATTCAAGATTAAATTGCATTTTTATCATTTTTATTATATTTGCAAAGGATTTATGTCCACTGTTGAGGCTAAAAGGAGGAGCTGCATGTTGGGAGTTCCCCCGTCCACGTCTTTTTTCATTGTCTATTCGATAAATTGCCAACAAATTACGCATGCTCCGAAGCAAAGCAGCATAAAAAGGAAGTATACTGAACCTCTACTCCAATTATCAAGAGGGATCAGTATAAATGGCATTATGATTGCGCCAATTCTCCCACTTCCCGAGCAAAATCCAAAGCCTTTAGTTCTAAATCTTGTTTTGAAAGATTCCGTTGTCAGGGGATATAAGATTTGAAAGACGTCTTTCATGAAAAATCTTGCAATTGACCCCATAAAAACAAGTTGAGTGATACTAAAGCCCAAATTAAAAACTGCAGCTCCTAAGAAAAAGAGTGTGATGGATCTTTTTCTTCCGAATGAAGGGTGATCAATGAGATAGACAGAAATTAAAAAGCTTGGAATTTCTCCAAAGACAGTATAAAAATATTTTTATAGCTTGAGTGAGGAAGTTATACTATCTTCAAGATGAAAAGCCTCGATCACTAGTTGCCCAGTATAGCAAAAATTTATGATAATCCAACAAAGGGTAAGTGAAAGGGTAATTGTAATGTACTTTTGACTGAATAGAACCTTGATTGATTGATGATTTTCCGGTTATGGTCGCGAAAATTATTATTAAATTTCTTATTTTTCCTCGGAAGAAATTATTAGTTTTTTGTTGTAGTTCCTTTAATACATTGCCTATAGGACAGCATAGCCTGCTTAAAATTCTTTATGTGCTAATAGATAGCGTGGTGATTCTTCAACGAACAAGATCGAACCAACAAGCACGATATAATTAGGAAAACTTCCGCAAATCATCATTAATTTCCAATTCGTTTAACTTAAGTTCGCTTAGATGAATATATATCCGAGGGCTACTGCATAAATTTTGCCAAAAGAAACCATGAAATTGAGGAGAAGAATTCCCTTACCCCTATATTTCTATGGAGAAATTTCAGCGAACATGCTTGTGGTGATGGCAACAGTAAATCCAAATGCAAATCCATAAAGAAATCTCAATATGACCATCATTGAGAGATCATTTGCCATATAAAACATGAAACTAACTGCTATCTGCATGATGGCTCCGCAAATTATGAGTCGTCTGCGGCCATAGATATCCGCAAGATGCCCACTGGTAAATGACCCAAACATAATTCCTATATAGAATATGCTTGCTAGAAGAGAAATGTAAGATTGAGAAACATCTGTAAAGATGGCCTTAATAATGGGATTGAGAAAAGAGCTCAACACCAACTCCACTCCATCGTTAAAATCGATTAAGCATAGAATGAGGAAGCATTGAATTTGATATTTTCCCAATCCTATGGTTTAATTCATGAGGTGGTTTAGGGTCATATATTGCTATTTTTAAATTATATCTTTCGTTTTCGAATATGATCTTTAAAAAACACTATTTAAGAAGATCAGATATTATATAAACATTTGTACATAGAGAACTGGTGATCCAACTTATTGAATGATTTACCATTAAATTCAATGAACAGTTATCGATTGACATATTTTACTATTTATCTCATCTTTAGAAATTATTTAAATATTCAATTTCAATTTCAATAATTTCATATTAGCGAAATTACATCAATAAATTTATGTTCCAACATTTTATCATATTTATGAAAATATCGTGCAATCAATTATTTTTTTCATTTACAAAAAATTAATTTATTCTATTAGATTCAGGATTGAAGATTTGTGCGAACAGCAAGATTTCTGGGAATTGCCAGATGAAATAAATATAAGATCATACATAAATCAAGGTATGCACAAAACCAAGACCAATTTCGCTATTTTGACTCAAGTTATGCAACACTTCTAGTTTTCCGCTTTCACCTCCGCAGTAAGAAAAATCTCGACCTCCAAACAAATATGCTTCTCCACTGGCTGTTATCACTGCCGAGCGATCAAAATTAGCGAATATTTTAATAGGATCCTTTAAAGGTAAAGGAGTTGGTGTACAGATATTTTCATTGAAATCTTAATTATAATAAATTTACTAGCAAAGGGATTTTGACCTTGCTCAATAGAGCCAAAAAAATATACATACTTGTTGGTAAGAATGAGACTATGGCAAAATCCACAAGCGATATCTAGAATGTGTTCATCCTTTTACCACTCAAAAGGAATTTCTGTGAGTCTTACTACTTCAGGATACATAATATTATTCTGGCCACATTGACCAAATTTATTGTGTCCCATGGCATATAGTTTATCTCCCTAAGTCCAAATCAAGCTGAATTTGAGTCCACCAGCTGCCTTGAATACTTTTTCATCCTTTAAAATTATCTATGGGTTTTCTATTTTATCAACAATCTCATTTTTCTCTTTATACTTCAAGGCTTGAATTTGATAATCTGATGCTTTTCCACAAGCATATAAATTTTTGTTTTCTAAATATCAAAAACAGTACCTGTTATAAATAGAGTATGTTGAAAACCACACCCAACCCCAACTATGCGTTCTTTATTGATTGGTGGTATTAAGGCAAATGTGCCCTCGTAATTAGTAATATTTCCTTTATAAAATAACAATTACGAGTTCCCAGTTGCGCAAAATAGTTTTCACCCATTGCATAGACTTCATGATCCTTTGTTCTTCCAAATACTCTGCACCCCCCAAATATGACATCATCAAAAGGAGATTAGATATCTTTATTGAATAAAACAGGTGTCTAATCCCCTCCTCTAAAACTCAACATTCTTCCTAGAAAGGTTAATTTTTGAATTAGTGGAATGGCGAATGGTATCAAGCGATGCATATTGATTATTCTGATACTGGTAAGTGTATCCATAAAATATCCCGCTTTAATGAATCTTCCATCTTCTATATCAGATTTATGTTACCGAGTAGATAGCAGGATTGCAAATATCCACATCCTAATTTCTTGATCTTAGCATTAGCCATTTAACTAATTTCTGTAAATTGAGGTACTGTTTTCCTGGAAGAGTTAATCTGAGCTGTATTTGAGTCTTATTACCTGCTAAATTGAGACCTCTTCCATAAAGGACCTTCTCAACGAATTTACTCATTAATGAATAGATATGATTTGATTTATATTATAATTGAGATTTAATTCAATTACCAACAAAATATGAAAACAGCATTTATTACTGTTTATTTTTGATCAAATATAGTTTTATCAATTTAGGAGACTGCCCTGGTTAAACAATAATTATATTTAAATTGATTAAATCAATTCAAATAAGATAGCGAATATTAACAGTCATAATTTAAAAACTATAATTTAAAAATGATCAGAGATATAAAACTAGAGTAGAAGTAGCAAATATATGAACGTCGAGCAGAACCCCTGCGAAAATAAAAATCATAGCCTTTGCAAAGATTGTTCTCTCTTCTATGGATCTGAGGCCTGTGAAGGACTTTGCTCTACATGTTACAAGTAAACAAATTATTGATTAAGAAAATTCAACTTAACTTAGAAAGAGAAAAATGAGGTTAAATCATCTACAGAGATACATTTTGCAGAAAGCATGATAGAGAAATAAACGCTTGGATCAATGAAAGAGATAAGCTTAGAACCAAATATAGGCATGCATAAAAACTGTAACCGCTGTTTCAATTGCAATAAAAAGTTAGGATTGCTAGGAATATAATGCCAATGCGGATATATGTATTGTAATTCCCATCGTTTGCCTGAAAATCATAAATGCCAATTTGATCATAAAAATATCGGTAAGTAAAAATTAAGGAAAGAGATTATTAAAGTTTACAATGGAAAGATAGCATAAATTTGATTATTGACTTCTTAATCATGACCATTTAGTAGACAAAGCATATAAAAAATGGAAATTTTAATTGGATTATATCATATCTGGGAAATCATTCATCCTTATTAGAAGTTAAACTGATTTTTTTTGCTTTGATTTCATTGTAGTGATAGTTATATTTTAATAGAATTTTACCCATCATTAAAAGGTTGAAGGAAGGCCATAGATTTTTTTATATCTCGATCATTGCATATTTGACTTGCATTAGCATAAAATTGCTAAGTCGGTATTCATTAGAAGTACGAATGAGGAGGTCCACATGTCGAGGGATGAGTAGATTATTAAAAACTTTATCCTATTTTTGGTCATAAGCTAATGGCAATTCTTCTTCATCTATTTTAGCTTTGGTAATGGCTTGATTAATTTAAAATATGCTGTCATAAGCGAAGCATATATAAAGAGTCATCTTGGTGTTATCTTTTGTTTTTTATTCGATTTTAGCGAAGCTATCTCTGATGTCAGGAAATTTTTATTTTAATATACCATCCAAATCTCCAATTATTTAAACTTTTACGTTGTTCTTTACAACAATTTCTAATATATTTGAACTTTTATAAATTTCAGAAAGTTATTGGAATTGACTCCGAGCTAATTTCATCAGAAAATCTACTTCTTAGATTTTACGGTTAAAATTCTACAGTGAAAATGCATAAAAAGAAGCGTACTTAACTCCCAATTCTAGACAGTATAGTAAACATTTTTTTAAGGTCTTGGTTCCCTCTTCATGTCCTGATAGTGCAGCTTTCTTTTAATTTTTTGCATATCGCCTATTACCATCCATTATGAAAGCAATATGCTCAGGGACGTGTCCCTGTTTGAGAACTTTAATTGCAAATCTTTCCAAACAGTTGAGCTAAATCATGATTGGCAATTTGATGATGTGGCGAAATTATAATATACATAAAATGCTACTGCCTTATATCAATAATTTAAATTCAAAGACTTATCTTTTAGAACTCATATGATGAATATAGGTTAAATTTTTAAGTGAGAAGTCTAGGATCTAAACTGATAATTGTCATTATATAATTACCAAAACGAGCATTGCTATTTTATTTTAATTAGTAAATAAAACATATCGAAGTATGTCTAAACCTCATCATCGTACTCATGGATCCATTCGATAAGACAGTTTAATAAAAACAATTCACAATGGTTTCAACTATTTCCATTAACTTGACTTCAGGACAAGACAACTTTCATAAGCTAAGAAAAATATTAGAGTTCACGTTCATCGTACTCGTACCACCATTTCTGATCATGATGACCATCATTCTCTACAAATGATCCTAAATCAAAATAAGGAACAGTTCACTAGAATAAAAACTGAGTTAAATAGTCTACGGTAGGTTGAACTCAATGACTATGTTAAAAAGTCATTGAAATATCAATAAATTTTGGACATCAACGATAACAAAAAGAAAAGGCTACCTACTTTGAACACTAAAGTTGGATAAGTTGTGAAAAAATCAGCAGTGTAATATGGATCGAAAAACATATAATACACTATTACAACATTGAATTTCAAACTTGATGGATGGAGACCATAATCTAGAGAAGGGCATACCACAACAGTATATAGAAATTTGGCAGTTGTAATAGGTGGGCATTGCAGTTCTCCCTTCTCAAATGCTCAAGTGTTTTCCCTTGACAATCACGTCTGGATTAAATCGTTTCAAGTTCCTTCAGCACGTAGCTATCATTCAGCAATTTTATATAAAAGTAGATTTATTATAGTATTTGGAGGAATGGGAACCTATGACATCAGTCGAAAATGTCGAGGTTGTTTTAATACTATAAATTTAATAGATCTACAAACTTGGACATCACGAAGTTTGAAAATGAACAACGAAGAGTCAATAGAAGGCAGGAGAAGTCATGGTGCAACACTAATGGGCAAATATATGCTAATTTTCGGTGGAATCAATACAAAGCGCTAATTTTTAAAAGACTTTATTTATCTTGATCTAAAAGAGCTTCGGTGGTATCATAAGGAATACAAAACCTAGGGTAAATAGTTAAGCTAATTTATGGAATCTGGCCTTGCCAAACATAAAATTATTAATCATTTTAAAACCACTCATAAACGATTGCCACTTTACTCTTCAGAATACAGTGATAGTGAGGGTCTCTATTTTTTTGGGGGAATTTTTGGGAATGGATAAGAAAGCACTCTCCTTTTTATGGGATTTAACACTTACAATCCCTTTCTTAAAAGGTTATAATATGCTGGTCTTCCTCCATCTTTTGTGGACCCAATTGTCTAAAAGATGAATGATAATAATGTTATCATCATTTCAGGAGAAATTAGGGAAAGAAGCATTAAATTGTTTCGAATTAAAGAGAGAGAATTTGTAGGCATATTCAAATTTATGACTCCTTCATTTTTTGGTGGATTGGGCAGTACCATCAGTAAATATAATGACTAGTATTTTTTATTTTTCGGGTTGGCTGAAAATGGCTACATTGGAACCGTTCACAGTTTTAAAATTGAATAAAAATTACTGGAGGGGGCTGCGAAAAAGAAGAAATAACGAAATTTCGATTCTCTTTAGAGGGAACAACAACAATAGCTTGACTCTGATAGCGAAGGATCAGGGCTGTGATTTTCACTATAATAAGGTATAAATTGTCTGAGCTTAATTTTATTCGATAATTTTATACTCGTAATTATATTATTCTTATTATTTTTAATTTAGTCACTATAACTCTAGATTATTCATTTGAAAAATTTATTCTGAGGCATTTGAGTTAATATTTGTAAAGAATGATGGTAAATTTTGAAGTAGTAGTCGGTCATATTAAATATAATAATTTCTATTAAATGAGTTCGACTTGGTACGGTAAATCTACTTCCAAATAAATCTAATCTCTTTTATAAAGTAAACCCAAGCTTCATCAGCTGCTGGATATACCTGAATTTTTACAATAACTCAAAGCCTATAATACTAAATTAATCGAGTACATAACCAATAACCCTGCACTTATCACTGAAGCAATAACTTATCTAACAGTAAATCCTCAACCCTTTGACTCAGATAATCGTAAATACAAACTTCCTCTCCAAGTAATTGAAATGATCGAGACTGAAACGCCCTGCATTCTAAATGGGTTTTTCAAGCAGGTCGAATTCAAAGATATATTGAACTTCGAGTTGTTATTTGCAATACTATAGCAGAAATAGATACTGCCACTTTTAGCAGGATACTTTTTTAGAACAAATATGTGCCTATTAAACAACTGCTCCAAGTAGGTAACGGACTATATTTACAGTAAACCTCAAATATTCAATGCCCTAATCTCTCATTCAGATCATTTGGTCATTTCTAATACCCTTCAACTCTTTCTAAATTTAGACATTAGCAAAAATTCTATTTCCCTACCATAGAGGCTCACTATCAAATTGGATGTTATACAGGCGATAGTTCGCAAAATATAAAGTGAAAAGACATATTAATCACCTAGCAGTAGCTTAATTCTGGAGAATTTGGTGACAATCTTCATTGAAACAATTGATAAGTATTATTTGATTCTAGATGGCAAATAGATGATGGACGTAATTACTACTAAGCCTGCAATAAAATTAATGATAGATCTGATGAAATAAAACAAAGAAATGGCCTTTCCAGCTTTCAGTTTTTTCATTGCGCTTATAAACTATTGTTCTTTTTCGTCGAATAACTCTGGTGAAGCTTAGAACAGTTAAGCTGCTCTTAAAAATATTGAAAGACTATAGAATCAGCCTATGATAGTGTAATTACTAAATTTCTTTCCTGTTGCCATCAACAAAATTTCCAATTGTATCAAGATGGATTTGTATCACTACAAACTGCTTGAGGTATTTTATGCTTTATTAAGATGCTTTGCCACTGCATTTCGATTTCCAGTAAGCGAGTTTTTTCTAAGATCTGCGAGGTTAATTTGTTTGGATGCCTAATTAATTTACTATTCAAACATGAGCAAAATAATGTCCTTCAAATGCTTATTTAAAAATCATTTTATCATGTGTTCATCAGCGAACGAAAGATATATGATGAATACAAAAGATACTTGTTTTGTAAACTTGATATCATTGATTTAACAGTTAATCGGATTAGTAAAATGTTCCAAGAAGACAAGTTTATGGAAGAAGCTAGTAAGAAAGGGTATTTTGGACATTTCATGAGAATTCTTAAGATATACTCAGGGTTAGAACAAACTGACAAGGAAATTATTGCTGCCATTAAAGATAAAACTAATCTGTGGAATAAAGTTTCTTAAATTTTAACTAAACCCTATGAAGCGATTTGTCTGAAGGAGTTAGGGTCTTACGAAAATGTTCCCACTCCAATCTGTCAATAATATACCGTGAATAAACAGAAAAATATTACAACTAATCTCTAATAGAATAGCTCAGCCATTCTTGAAATATAAAAATAAGAACAATTTCCACGATCAAATTCCACCACACATTCCAATAAAAAAGAAGATAAAGGGCAGCATAGTTATTTATTCGACTGCTAGCCTGCCAACCTTAAGATGAAAATTTAAGCTTTACCTATTTCTATAGAGGAGACGAACAGAAAGAAAGCTGACTCATACAAATAATTTATGGCAAAAAAGAAAATGGAGGCAGAAAAATAAATTAAGATGAAGAGGTCTATGAGTCAGGATAAGAAGTTAAGCAATTCTAGCAGAGGAAAAATGACAAGCCCATCCCCAAATAAAAAAAATAGTTGGAAAGAAGATAAAACCTAATAAAAAACTACTGAGCCAGCAGTCCCCAAAATAAATTCCAACATTCCTAAAGTTCCTCTAAATAGACGTGCAACCGGTATAAATGATGTTGTAGCCCCGAACGAGCGTTAAAATCGCTTTATTCAGGAAGAGAGAAAAGTCAGCAAATCTGTAAACATGGAGGAGATAAGAAAGATCAAGGTTCACTTGATCGACCCGCCTCAAGAAAAGAAATACAGAAAAGCAGACGAAAAGGATCAGATGTTTCTCGATTTTTTGGGCCTTTCAGCTTGATCTCATTTAGTCATTCGATATTAAAAAAGACCTAAACGAACAACCCATTATAAATAATGTATTAAAATAATAATTGCTGAGTTTGCTCCTGAGAAAGGAGTATTTTTTCCCTCTTTAATTTTAAATAATTTGCTGTATTTTTGGCATTGTAAGTATGAGAAGATATTTGTCGAATTTAAGATGAGTTAAATCACAATAAATACAAAATATAGTATATAAATTACAAATTGTCTTTTGTTAACCTCCATGTTTTTTTCAACTGTTTTTTCTTGTCTTTTAAAAATGTAAATGAGCAAAAAATAAATGCAGATGTCTCTGAGATTAACTCTTAAAAGAGTTTTCCTTGTTTAAGAACTCATTGGAATAATATCAATTTTTATCAGAAAATTTAATTTCTTTTTTCTTATAAAATCTAATTTATAAAATCATTGATATAATCTTTTCCTCAATATGTCAGCAAAGAAATAAATTATTCTCACTTGGACAGGCTTAAGTGCAGCTATTGGTGATAAAGTACTGCTTCATGATTGCCAAGGCTACTGCAAGCCAGGAGAAATGCTTGCCATAATGGGACCATCAGGAGCGGGCAAAACCACCCTTCTTTCTCTCATTTCTCAGAAAGCTGATAAAAAATTGATAGTCAAAGGAATTGTATTATATTTTCAATTTAGGTGAAAGCAAACAATCAATAATTTTCAACCTCATAGTTTAGTAATTTCGGAGCTTTCGTTTATCAGGACGACCTCCTTCACGAAATGCTCACTGTTAAAGGTAGTTTTTTTATTATTTAGAAACTCTTGAATTTACAGCCTTGCTTAAATTTACAAATCCTGCAGAAGCCTTAGAAAGAGTAAATACTCTCATTGAATAATTTGAACTGCAAAAATGTTAGAATACTTATGTGGGGGGAAAAATAAAAAAAGGCATTTCTGGTGGCGAGAAGAAAAGAGTTTGTATCGCAGTAGAAATGGTCTCAAAACCTTCTTTGATGATTCTTGATGAGCCAACTTC
>Ga0302280_1002282_pt1 | contig 14906 bp, 15 predicted proteins | sample III_Fen_E1_1_FD_198771 | JGI IMG/M metagenome (GOLD analysis project Ga0302280, IMG submission 198771) | Peat permafrost microbial communities from Stordalen Mire near Abisko, Sweden - III_Fen_E1_1 | ecosystem: Environmental > Terrestrial > Soil > Wetlands > Permafrost | place: Sweden: Abisko...
CAAGTCTTCAAAGCATCTTTAGACTTCATTTCATTATTAACCACCTGACGCAAATCCCCATCACTGGCCAATCGCACGATCTTGCCGGCAGCAGCTTCTGTCTTGCCCGTACACACCTTGTCCGGATCAGAGATCACCTTACCAAATTCTAAATTTCGATCAACCTCAATGACCACCATGTCATGACGATGGATGGTCACGGCATTGCCATCAACCCATATGACGGGACGGTATTCCCCTAATTTGACCTGCACTAATTGACCCATATATATTCCCTCAAGAGGCTCAAGGACATTTTGACATTCAGATTTTCGTCCACGAGTTCCTTTGTTTGCACGATTTGCCGGATGATCAGGGCTAAATCTTCAAAGCCCCGCGTGGCAAAATTTTCCACTTCCCTTAACACGTCCTGATGAACCAATTCAGACTTTGAAACCCCACTCTTAAATAAAAGCACATCCCTAAAGAAACTTAATAATAATCGCAACGCTTGAATAATCTCGACGGGATTAGACGAGAGCTCTTTTAAGAAAGCATCGTTATTACGATTAAAAAGCATTTCATCCAGAATTTTGCGCCTCTGTGTGATTATCTCTTGCTCTATCAATTTGCGGGTTTTGCCCAAGGACCCTTCTGAATACACCGCCAAAAAACGGGCATCGTCATTCTTAATGCCTTCATCAATCAATATTTGGGCAATCCGATTAACGGATGAAGGAAAAAACTTTATGATGTGACAACGGGATTTGATCGTATCCAGATTAATCTCCGGCATACTCGTCGTTAAAATCATCAAGGTATTTGGTGCTGGTTCCTCTAAGGTCTTTAGAAGCGCATTGGCCGCTTCCAAGGTCATCAATTCAATATTACGGATGATAAAAACCTTAGTCTTGGCTTCATACGCCATCAAGTGCGCTCGGCTTAAAAGAAAACGAATATCTTCAATCTTAATGCTATCCATCTCATCATTACCCAAGACATGCACATCAGGATGATTGCCTGAGGCAATCTTACGGCAAGGAGGACATTCTCCACATGGCACTGATTTTTGACTTTCACAATTGACCAATTGGGCCAAACTAAGCGCTGTCTGGGTCTTGCCAGAATCCTGCGGCCCAACCAGCAGATAGGCATGCGCCAGACGCTGATTAGCGACAAGACGGGTGAAACGTTGCATGACAGAAGCATTAATCTGTGCTGTATTTATCATAATTCCAGTAATGCATCGATATAAAGCTTAACCTCTTTAAAAATCTCTTCCTTCTCAGCATCTACCTTAATAACCTTGATGCGCGCCGGATACTGCTTACTTAAATCCAAATAACCATGCCGCACCCGCTTATGATACTCCAAAGACCGAGATTCAATGCGATCTTTATTAACACCGGCGCGGCTTAGGCCCTTTTCAGGTTGAATATCAAAAAGGATGGTCAAATCAGGCGTCAGACCCTTGGTGGCAAAGAGACCTAATTGCTCGATGGTCTTAACATCGATGCCATTCCCATATCCTTGATAAGCAATGGTGGAATCCAAAAACCGATCACACAAAATAATCTTTCCGGATTTTAATTGCGGCTCCAGAATCTCCTTAACCATTTGCGCGCGCGCCGCCATATAAAGCAGGGTCTCACATTCATCACCCATGCCAGCACTTTTCACATCGAGCAAAAGCTCCCTGATTTTTTCAGAGATCTTAACCCCACCTGGCTCACGCAAAAGCACCACCGGCACCTTCTTTGATTTCAAATACTCCAAAATCAAAGCCGCCTGAGTACTCTTCCCAGAACCTTCCGCACCTTCTAATGTGATAAATTTACCGTTCATAGCCATAATTAAATATTGATTAATAATCAATATTTGTTATAATATTATTAAATTAGCGCCCCGGTAGCATAATCGGATAATGCTTTCCCTTGACTCAGGAAAAAATGTGGGTTCGAATCCCGCCTGGGGCGTTAATGGTCTTAAAAATGAATCAAGGGACTTTTTTAAGACCAGTTTTTTTTCTTGCAAAATCAATGCGCTAAATATATACTTAAATCAAGTCAAGGGAAAGCTTTATCTATTAGGCCGCGTTTATACGCGGCCTTTTTATTAATTCAATTGATTTTCTTTGACCTGAAGAATAATAAAGAATGAACCAACATTTACACCCAAATAAAGAAAACCATGCACATTGTCCTGAAAATAAAAATATATTACTGACATTGCAATAATAGTAAGAATGAAATAAAGCGTAGCAACATTTCGATTCACAATAATTAACTCTTTATTACAGCGGCCACAGATGATAGGATTCCTAGCTGCTCCACGGCCTGGGACCTTAAATTTTGAAATATATAATTGGTCATAATTTATCGATAAAAAGTCTGAAAAGAAAGAAATTTCATTACCACATGAAGGACACTTTGCCATTAAACATACTCCTAATTCTTATTATCCATTTAGAGGGCTGATGTCGTCCATGCATGTTTAGATCCATCTCCAGCTTTGGCCATTCTTGCCATCTTCAACAGCCAAACCTTTTTCTTTGAGCAAGACACGCAGCTCGTCGGAGCGTTTGAAATTCTTTAATTCTCTCGCCTGCACACGTTCATCGAGCAAGGCTTTCAGTTCTGCTGATAATTCCTGCGTTTTCTCCTGCAAAAATAGACAGAAAATATTACGCGCCAAATTCTCCAGGATATCAACGGCATGATAGATAACGCCAAGATAATTCGGGTCATCACTGTTTTGATCGATGTATAAATTAGTGTCATTGATCAAATTAAATAAAGCTGCTAGCGCTTTAGGCGTATTAAAATCATCATCCATGGCTTGAATGAATTCATGCTTATACTTACTCACAAACCCGGCTTGGACCGGTTCAATATTTTTATCCTTTAGGAGCCCTGAAGCCCTGTAGAAAAGCACGTCGAATTTACCTAATGCCTTACGCGCCTCAAGCACCTTCTCATCGGAGAAATCAATATTGCTAGCATAATGCGAAAATAAAAAGAACATTTTAATTTCATCGACGCTGTATTTAGCCAAGGCATCTTGTATCGTAATGAAATTGCCCGACGACTTGGACATTTTCTGACCATTAATGGTCAACAGCCCGTGATGAATCCAGTAATTGGCAAAAGGCACACCTGTCAAACCCTCAGATTGCGCGATCTCATTTTCATGATGAGGGAAGATCAAGTCACGCCCTCCGGCATGAATATCCAACGTCTTGGTGCCAAGATGCTTCATGCTCATGCATGAGCATTCAATATGCCAGCCTGGTCGCCCGCCGCCCCAAGGGCTGTCCCAAGTGGGCTCACCGGGTTTGGATGATTTCCATAAAACAAAATCCAATGGATCTTTCTTTTTGGAATCCTTCTCAATGCGCACCGCTTCGTGCATCTTGTCAATGCTTTGACCCGAAAGCTTGCCATAATCTTTAAAGGCCCGTACATCAAAATACACATCCCCACCCGGAATGGCGTAGGCAAAACCTTTATCAATAAGCCCTTGAATGTGCGTGATCATGTCCGGGATATTATCCGTAGCCTTGGGCTCCACATCACCCGGCGGCACGCCAAGCGCTTTTAAATCTTCATAATAAAATTTAATCTGTTCTTCGCTGACATCGTGGGCCGAACGCTTGGCCTCATTGGCACGGTCAATGATCTTGTCATCAATATCCGTGATATTACGGACAAAATGAACATTAAATCCACGGAATTTCAGATAACGGCGGATCACATCAAAGACATATAAACTGCGCGCATGCCCGATATGGGAGCGATCATAGACCGTGATCCCGCAGGTGTACATCTTGACGTCATTTCCCGACAAGGGGATAAAATCTTCTTTTTTACCGGTTAAAGAATTATAAATTTGTAAGGGCATAAATATTATTCAACTCCCCTATCCCCTCTTTATGAAAAAGAGGGGGAAGATTAAATAGTAAAGTCTACGTCACTCTCGCCTTTGGGCGCTTCACAGCCTGTTTTGGCTTCCAATGTTTTGATGCGTCCGAGCAATCTGGATATATTTTCCATGACCGGATCACTGACATGCTGGTGATCCAAATCACGATCGATCTTCTGACCATCTTGTTTCGTGATCCGACCGGGAATGCCAACAACGGTTGAATTGGGCGGCACATTCTTTAATACCACGGCGTTAGCCCCAATATAAGAATTATCCCCAATAACAATATTCCCCAAGATCTTGGCGCCAGCACCAACCACCACATTACTACCCACGGTTGGGTGCCGTTTGCCTGTTTCTTTTCCAGTCCCCCCCAGGGTCACGCCCTGGTATAAAAGCACATTGTCCCCGATGATGGCCGTCTCTCCAACGACAACGCCCATGCCATGATCTATAAATAAACTCTTGCCGATCTCTGCACCTGGATGAATCTCAATGCCTGTAAAAAAACGAGCACATTGAGAAAGCCAACGTGGCAACAAAGGAATTCTTAATTTCAATAATTCATGGCCAATGCGATAAAAAACCAAAGCATGAAGGCCTGGATAAAGCAAAAGCACTTCCAAGGCACTCTTCGCCGCAGGATCACGGTCTTTGACGGCTTTAATCTCGTCAGTGAAGACAATATAAATGGCCATAAAAATAATAACAATGACAAGCAAAAAAATCATACAACTCTCCCAGTTTATACTATTACAAATTCGATAACGTGCCGGCCGCAGAGAGCGGCAGGCGAGTTAAAAGCACAACCGCGTAAGCCGCAATGCCTTCCTTTGCACCAATATAGCCTAATCCTTCATTGGTTCCGGCTTTAATATTGACTTGGGACTGGTCGATGCTCAATTCACGGGCAATATGATACTTCATTTTTGGTTTAAATTCTTGTAATTTCGGTGACTCAGCTAGAATCACCACATCCACATTCCCAACAACCCATCCCACATCATGGGCTTTTTTATTACTCAATTCTAAAAACAGAGAACTTGAAGCTCCCTTATATTGAGGATCAGTATTAGGAAAATGCTCGCCGATATCGCCCAAACCCGCCGCACCTAAAATAGCATCACAAATGGCATGCAAAACCACGTCCGCGTCGGAATGACCATCGAGGCCATGACTATGAGGAACTTCAACACCTCCTAGTATCAGCTTGCGACCAAGAACCAATCGATGGACGTCGTGGCCTATACCTACTCTAAAGTTCATTTTAATTTCCTTAATAACTGCTGCGCTAAAACAATGTCTTCGGGTGTCGTGACTTTTATATTACGATAATCACCCATTACCATTTTGACTTTAACACCAGAACGCTCCACTAACATGGCATCATCCGTTGCTTCGTCTTTCAATTTCTTCGCGTGCGCTTTGACTAAAACATCTTTATGAAACCCCTGAGGCGTTTGAGCTTCCCATAATAATTCTCTTGAAGGAGTTTCTTCTATATCTAAATTTTTACGATTAACCTTCTTTACTGTAAATTTAACCGGTACACCTAAAATAGCTGCTTTTTCTTTTTTTAAGGCGGAAAGTAAGCGGTCAATGGAAGCCCCATCAATAAAAGGCCTAGCCGCATCATGCACCAGGACAATACCCGCATCTTCTGAAATCACCTTCAGTCCACACTTTACGGAATCCGAACGCATCGCACCACCGTCAACCACGGCACGCACCTTTTTAAAGGCACGAGTTAAACGTAAAAAATGTGATTGAAATCCCGGAGCTGCGACAACAATCATCCCATCAATCGCAGGATATGATTCAAATACTTTCAAACAATATACTAATAGAGCTTCACCCTTTAAAGGGACCAAAGCCTTGGGGATATCCGTCTTCAAACGCTTCCCCGCTCCAGCTGCCACCACAATAACTTCAGTCTTCACACTTCAACTCCCCTATCCCCTCTTTATAGAAAAGAGGGGGAAATTTTAAACCATTTATTGCCGTTCCATTTTGGCGAAGATCATGCGGCCGGCTTGGGTCTGCAGGGCGGATGTGACATAGACCTTGACTGTATGCCCCAATCCCTTTCGACCATCACTGACAACAACCATGGTCCCGTCTTCCAAGTAACCGATCGCTTGATTAGCTTCTTTACCTTCCTTCAAAAGTTTAATTTCTAATTCTTCGCCAGTAAACACCACTGGTTTAACTGAATTAACCAGATCATTGATGTTAAGCATTTCAATGCCCTGAATTGAAGCCATTCGGCTTAAATTAAAATCCGTCGTGCAGATACGCGCATCCATCATCTTGGAAAGTTTGACTAATTTCAGATCCACGGACTCAGCTCCTGTCAGATCATCTTCATGAATACGCACATCCGCAGCAGTATCTTTCTGCATACTCTTTAAAATTTCCATCCCCCGACGGCCCCGCTGACGTTTAGTATCATCCTCGGAATCCGCCAAGCGCTGTAATTCCTGCAAAACAAAACGAGGAACGACCAAACGGCCCCCTAAAAAACCTGATTTAAAAATATCACTGACACGCCCGTCGATAATCGCACTGGTATCTAAAAGGACAACCCCATCCTTTAGATCTTGCCTTTTAAAACGCACATAAGGGATAATCAAATTAAACTCATCCTTACCGCGCAAAGCCATTACCGCACCAAGATAAGAAAAAACCAGGGTCATCACCACACGTAAAATAGGCTTAAGGACATCTCCCAAAGGTAATAATGAAAGGATATCCGAAACTAAATTAGCCATAAAAATACCCAGCAATAAACCAAAGACCATGCTGGAAAGGCCCCGGACTGAAACCTGCTTCAAATTTGCCTCGATCAAAATAAGTAAGGCCCCACCACCCACGCAAGAGACAACCCCGACCAATGGATGCTCATTAATGACTCCAATTTGATAACCAACAATAGCACTGATAATTAAGAAAAATATGCGCATGAATAATAATGTCATGGTATCTCCTGTTATTTTATAACTTATCTAACGCTTCCCTGAGCGTAGATACTGGAACAAGTCGGATATTGGACGGCTTAAAATCATTCTTGTTCTTCAAATTATTCTTTGGAACAATGCAACGGGTAAACCCAAGCTTTTGTGCTTCATTGACTCGTGAAGCAATTTGAGCCACACTTCGTACTTCGGCGGATAAACCCACCTCTCCTAAAATGGCCGTGTCATGAGGGACAATCTTATCCAATAAGGCAGATGCGATAGCAAGACTTACCCCTAAATCCGCGGCTGGGTCTATCACCTTGACTCCACCAACAACATTTAAAAAAATATCCTTATCTCCCAAATTCAACCCAAGCCTTTTTTCCAATACCGCTGCCAATAAGGCCAGTCGATTGGCATCAAAACCTTGGGTCTTTTGACGCACCATGCCAAAGGCACTGCGAGCCACCAATCCCTGGATTTCCACTAAAAAAGGCCTTGTCCCCTCGAGAATGGGCACGACCACTGAACCCGAATAACCCTCAGGCCGCTCGCAAAGGAATATCTCCGAAGGGTTTAACACTTCCTGTAAACCCGTTGATGTCATTTCAAAAACACCTATCTCATTGGTAGAACCAAAACGATTCTTATTAGCCCTCAAAACCCGATAAGAAGAATAACGTTCGCCTTCAAAGTATAACACACCATCGACCATATGTTCCAAAACCCGAGGACCTGCCAACATCCCTTCCTTGGTCACATGACCGACAAAAAAAAGAGCAATCCCGCGTGATTTAGCCAATTGAGTGAATACCGATGCACTTTCCCTCACCTGAGCAACCGATCCTGGCGATGATGACAGCTCTGCTAAATGCACCACCTGGATTGAATCAATGATCACCACTTGCGGTTTTAATTCATGGATATGATTGACGATCGTTTGAACATCAATTTCATTGACGATATAAAAATTCTCATTGGCACTCTGTGCTACCCTGTCGGCCCGCATCTTAGCTTGCTTAACCGACTCTTCGCCACTGACATATAAAACTTTCAAACCTGTACGCGCGAGCGCACACCCAGCCTGTAAGACAATCGTTGATTTGCCGATACCTGGATCCCCTCCGATCAAGGTGACAGAACCCGGAACAATGCCCCCACCCATGACGCGGTCAAATTCACCGATGGCTGTCATATAACGCTTATCTTGAAGAATATCTATTTCTTTTAAAAGAACAGGTGCTGTCGCTGCTCCGGCGGCCAGTTGGCTGCGCATGCTGGACTGTTCAGGACGGACAATGGATGTCTCTTCCACATAAGAGTTCCACTCCTCGCAATTAGGGCACTTGCCCACCCATCGCGGGGATTGGGAACCACAGTTCTGACAAACAAAGGCTGTTTTGGTTTTCATGACACTGGCTTGGGGCGGTAAAGCAGTTTCCAGGGATTGCCTTTTAAGTCCGAAGTAAGGTCATCAAGATTATTATAAATTGACTCATCTGTCAAAAGCTTACCCAAGGTCCCACGACCCTCTTTCAAATCCGTGCCTACAGCACCGAAGCCTTCTAAGGCATCTTCCAGGGATTTTTTATTTTTATCTGTTAAGATACCATTATTCACACTATCAACAGTGATCTCGAGCTTGGTCATCAAGGTCGACACATTCTCGGCGATCTTTTCGATGGGCACAGGGTCCTGACCGACGGTGATACTATCATCCTTGACCACATCCTTCGAGACGCCAGGAATGATCTCCAAGTACTTCTCTCCTAAAATCCCCAATTGATTGATAGTGATCTTGGAATCAGCAGGGATTGAGATATCGTCCTTAATCCAAACATTAACCTTTACCTTTGTTCTCCCGCCGTCACTATCATCTGTAAAAACTTGCAATTTCTTAACCAACCCAACTTCCACACCAGCTAGACGCACAGGGGCCGCTTCACGCAGGCCACTGGCAAAACCAAAAACAACCTGGATATGACGGCCTTTTTCAAAAATAGAAAGATCACTGACTGAAATGATAAAAAAAGTTAATGCTAAAGCCGCCATTAACACAAATGCGCCAACCTTCAATTCCAGTCCATTATCTCGCGACATAATTTAAGCTCCCTAGGATGAAATCATTTTACGTGGCCAAAAATTAGGCTTTCGTCTTCAGTGATGGGTCCATGCGCATCACCGTGAATGAACTGCTGGATCACCGGATGTTTGGAATTCTTGATCTCGTCCGGTTTCCCGTCGGCAATAACCTGCCCCTTATAAAACATGGCGATTGAATCCGCCACCTGATAAGCTGAATTCATATCATGCGTAACGATAATAGAAGTAACTTTAAGCTTATCGCGAAGTTCAATGATCAAATTATTGATCGCGGCCGCCGTGATCGGATCAACCTCACTGGTTGGCTCATCATATAAAATAATATGCGGCTCCATGCACAAGACACGCGCCAAACTCACACGCTTTCTCATACCACCGGAAAGCTGGGACGGCATAAGTTCTTCCACATCTTTTAAACCCACTAGCCCCAAGGCATCATGCACCTTGTCCCTGACTGTTCTTTTATCAAGATTCATAAACTCATTAAGAACAAAGCCCACATTCTCACCCACATTCATGGAATCAAACAAGGCCCCACCTTGAAACACCATCCCGATTTCCATACGCACTCGGTCATAATCACGATCATTCATGGTGGTGACTTCAACCCCATTGATCTTGATCGAACCACTGTCCGGACGGATTAACCCAACGATATTCTTTAACAACACACTCTTTCCAACACCCGAGCGCCCAATAATAGCCTTGGTCTCCCCCCGACGCACCGTCAGCGACAAATTATTAAGAATCATCTGCGCGCCAAAGACTTTATATAGATTACGTATCTCAATCATATACTATTTCGAAATTCCTCTTGCAGGTCCTGTCTCGACTTTGCTGCTCAGGTGCTCCTGTTTAAAACGCGAACGTCACAGCCTTAGCTCTTAGTAATTTCCCTAAAATAGCCTTGAGAACCGTCACCGTCCGCCCCTGAACATCAAACCCGATCCACCCGCCGCAAACTTATAAAAAACTCAATGTGTCCCAGTTTTCATAGCAGGAAGAATATATCGGTGTCAGCCGTTTATTATTTTTGTTCTAGATTCCCGACAAAAGCATTCGGGGATGACATATTGAAACTATTTAAACATTCAACAAAAAGTAAAAGATGAAGGTGATGAAGCAATCCATCATGATGATGAGGATGAAGGAACGAACCACCGCGGTGGTCGTTGCTTTACCTACACCATCGGCACCACCTTTAACACTTAAACCCTGATGACAACCAACCAGGGCAATGATCATGCCAAAGAAAACAGTCTTGATCAAACCCGTCGAGATATCCTTCATCGTGAGGGCCCTGAAGGTCATTTTCCAAAACATCTCGTGGCTGATATGCAATTTGAACACACAGATCACATAGCCACCCCAAATGCCGATCACGTCCGAGAGCATGGTCAAAACCGGCAGCATGATGATGAGGCCCAAAAATCGAGGCACCACCAGGTACTTGACCGGATTGACGGCAAAGGCCTTAAGCGCATCCACCTGTTCAGTGACGACCATTGAACCGATCTCAGCGGCGATACCAGCACCAATACGGCCAGCCACGATCAGCGCCGTCAAGACTGGCGTCAATTCCCGGGTGAGGGCCACGGCAATGACATTAGGGATATAAAGCTCAGCCGAAAGCTGCACCATCTGATAGGCCATTTGCAGGGCGATGATCATCCCCACAAAAAAAGCCACCAGAGCTGAAATGATAAAACTGCCAGGCCCAATGCGTTGAGCTTGTATCAAAGAACGTGTCCCCTTGTACGGGGGCGTCAAAGCACACACCACCGTACGGGACAATAGAATTGTCAGCTGTCCCAGGTAACGGGTCCAAGCATTGGCAGAATTAGCGATCCTGGAAACAAAGGTGGTCATGGTTTAGACTAGCACCAAATTATCATCTCGACGGACTACGGTCACCTTGCTACCTTCTTTGAATCGTCCGGAAATAATTTCTTCGGAAAGCATATCTTCCACATAACGCTGAATCGTCCTCTTTAAGGGCCTAGCCCCATATAAGGGATCAAAACCTTTTTCCATCAAGAAATCCATGGCTTCGGGTGACAAGCTAATATCAATCCCGCGGCCTTTAAGGCGCTCAACCACTTCTTTGACCTCAAGCTTAATAATCTCTGTGAGATCTTCCTTGGTCAAATTCCTAAAGACAATGATATCATCAATGCGGTTTAAGAATTCAGGCTTGAATGCTTTTTTAACCTCATTAAGTAAACGGTCTTTAACAGCATTGTAGGTAGTATCTTCCTTGGCAGCCACAAAACCCAAAGAACCGGAATTACGGATATGCTCCGCCCCCACATTCGAGGTCATGATAATCAACGTGTTACGAAAATCTACCTTGCGTCCTAAACTATCCGTTAATTGCCCTTCTTCAAAAACTTGAAGGAGTAAATTAAAAACATCCGGATGGGCTTTTTCAATCTCATCTAAAAGGATGACAGAATAAGGACGACGACGAACCTTCTCGGTTAACTGACCACCTTCTTCATAACCGACATAGCCCGGAGGCGCACCGATTAAACGGGAAACATTAAATTTGTCCATGTATTCAGACATGTCAATTTGGATCAAGGCATCCCTATCCCCAAACATGAATTCAGATAAAATACGCGCTAAAAGACTTTTACCAACCCCGGTAGGCCCGAGAAAAATAAATGAACCAATAGGGCGACGAGGATTTTTAATCCCAGCCCTGGAACGACGAACAGCGCGTGAAATGGCGGAAACCGCCTCATCCTGACCGATCACAGCTTTTTTCATCTGTTCTTCCATCTTAAGCAAGCGATCGCTTTCTTTCTGCTCCAGACGAACTAAAGGAATCCTGGTCCATTGAGAGATCACGCGGGCAATATCATCCTCGCTGATCGTCAAAGAAACATCATCACGCTTTTGAATCCATTCAGCGCGTTTGCGTTCCAACTCTTCGCGCACCTCACGCTCCTGGTCACGCATCTTGGCGGCGCGTTCAAAATCCTGAATCTTGATATAGGATTCTTTTTCCTTCTTTAATTGTTCAATCTTTTCTTCTAATTCTTTAATATCATCAGGTACAACCATCGCCTGCAGACGGGCCTTGGCACCAGCCTCATCTAGAATATCAACGGCTTTATCCGGCAGGAAACGATTGGAGATATAACGGTCAGAAAGACGGGCTGCCGCTTCCAGGGATTCATCAGAATACTTGACCCTGTGATGCGCTTCGTATTTATCACGCAGACCCTTGAGGATCTGAATAGTTTCATCGACCGACGGAGGCTCGACAATGATGGTTTGAAAACGACGCTCCAGGGCAGCATCTTTTTCGATATTCTTGCGGTACTCATCCATGGTAGTCGCCCCAATGCACTGGATTTCCCCACGCGCCAAAGCAGGCTTTAAAATATTAGCGGCATCAATAGCCCCTTCCGCCGCACCTGCACCGACGAGCGTATGGATCTCGTCGATAAAAAGCACGATCTTGCCAGAGCGCTTAAGCTCATCCATCACTGCTTTAATCCGTTCCTCAAACTGACCGCGGTATTTAGTACCGGCGATCATCATGGCTAGATCCAAAACCACAATTGTCTTATCACGTAAAAGTTCCGGCACATCACCCTGAACGATCAACTGGGCCAATCCCTCTACGATGGCGGTTTTACCGATGCCAGCCTCACCTAATAGCACCGGATTATTCTTGGTACGACGGGATAAAATTTGAATGACCCTCTCAATTTCCAATTTACGCCCGATCACCGGATCAAGCTTGCCATCTTTAGCTAATTTATTTAAATTGCGTCCATAGGCATCAATGGCTGGAGTTTTACCGGTTTTAACAGCTTCCTGCTGCTGACCTTGACCATAGCCCGGAATACCTGAGCCCAATAATTCCATAACCTCATTGCGTAACTTCCCTAAATCTAACCCTAAATTTAAAAGCACACGATACGCCATGCCTTCGCCTTCTTTGACCAAACCTAAAAGCAAATGCTCGGTGCCAATATAATTATGACCGAGGGCACGCGCTTCTTCAGCTGAGAGCTCGAGTGCTTTTTTGGAACGGGGCGTAAAAGGAATATCTCCGACGACCTGGGTAGCTGGTCCTGCTTGCACCAACTTTTCCACCTCAAGACGGATTGTCTCTAAATCCAATCCTAGTTTTTGCAAGACAGCCGCGGCAACCCCTTCACCCTCGCGGATCAAACCCAGCAATAAATGTTCCGTACCAATATAATCATGGTTGAAACGCCTGGCTTCTTCCTTGGCGTAGACAATCACTTTGCGTGCACGTTCAGTAAATCGATTAAACATCTTTGCCCCCTATCTTCTGGCGGATAACAGCCGCCCTTTTAGTGTCGCGTTCAAACGCGTTTAGTTTTTTACCTTCGATTTTTTGTAAATGAGCCGGTTGGATCATGATAAATAATTCATTAAGCGCCTTGTGATCCACATGCTTGAGAATCCCCATATCCAATCCTAAACGCACCATGGAAAAAAGCTCAATGGCTTCCTGACTTGAAATGATGCGAGCCGTCCTCAATAAACCCCATGAACGGCAAACCTTGTCCTCGAGCATCGGCTTGTTTTGCAAGAGCAACGCTTGACGGGCCTGCTCTTCCTGCTCAATGACCTGGCGGATCAAGCCATTGATATTCTGAATGATGTCCAATTCACTGTGCCCTAAGGCCACTTGATTGGAAATCTGATAAAAATTCCCTGAGGCCTGTGTGCCCTCGCCATAAAACCCACGGCTGGCAAAACTCAATTTAGAAATAGCGGCTAAAACTTTATTAATCTGCTTGGTCATCACCAAGGCTGGTAGATGCATCATCACACTGCCGCGCATGGCCGTACCAGTATTCGTCGGGCATGCGGTCAAAAATCCCCAACTGGGCAAAAAGGCAAAATTCAATTCACGCGACAAGGCATCATCAATGGCATTGATAATATCCCAAGCTTCACTTAAATTCAAACCGGAGCGCATCACTTGAATACGTAAATGATCTTCCTCATTGACCATGATGGAAACCACTTCTTCAGCCGTCACCAAAAGCCCCTTGCCTTCGGGATTGGAGGCATGCTCATGGCTCATCAGATGCCGCTCGACTAACATTTGACGATCTACTTGATCAATCTCCGTCATGTCAAATAGTGTTGATCCTTTTAAAGCACCAATACGATTGACACCTTCTCGAAACGCATTAAAAACAGCATCCAAATCTTTTTTGCCGGATTTTCCAGGAAAAGTCCAAGCTTCCAGATTGCGCGCCAGGCGCACGCGTGAACTCATCACAATGTGCGCCGATGGGCCAGTGCCCCTAAGCCATTCACCGGTATGATTTAATAATTCTTCAATACGCATATAATTCCACGTCCTATTTTTGTTCAAAATTCCTAATTTTATCACGGATCTGCGCTGCTTTTTCAAAATCCTCAGCAGCGATGGCTGATTGCAATTGCTGTTTCAAATCCGCCATATCTTCCGATGGTAAAAGAGCAATGATCCCCTTTGAAGAATCCACCTTTTGATTCTCCTCAAAAACAGCAGGCGATTTACCTAAATATTTATTGGACCCATGAATCTTACGCAACAAGCCAGTCAAATGTTCCTTAAAAGAAACATAACATTCCCCACAACCCAAACGCCCAAATTTACGAAAATCCTCATAAGGCAATTCACAGCGAGAACATTTAAGAATACTTTTCTCACTTTCCTTGGTAGCCGTGGTCTTGCTTGTATCTGAAAGCCCTGCCAAAAGATCAGCCAGACCAAATTGCTGTTCCATCTGAGAGCTTTTTTGACGGGCACACTCCTCGCAGAGATGCATCTCTGACATTTGCTCATCGACGATCTCAGTTAAATGGACTGTCGCTTTTTTCTTTCCACAAATATCACACGTCATATTTAACGCCATCTTTCTTGATCAATTCATAAAAAGCATTCAGAAGTTTTTT
>Ga0302280_1002285_pt1 | contig 14888 bp, 10 predicted proteins | sample III_Fen_E1_1_FD_198771 | JGI IMG/M metagenome (GOLD analysis project Ga0302280, IMG submission 198771) | Peat permafrost microbial communities from Stordalen Mire near Abisko, Sweden - III_Fen_E1_1 | ecosystem: Environmental > Terrestrial > Soil > Wetlands > Permafrost | place: Sweden: Abisko...
CTACATGTTATGAATACCGTAAATAGTAGAAAGATACTGACATATCACAATACGATCGCTAGTGCCGTAGAATACAAAAAGACATTAGCGTATGTCTTTCTAAAATTCAATATCAATGCGAAGATATTTACCATGTGTGGAAATACAAGTATGATGAAACGAAAGGAGATCTTTGCTGAGTATGAAACATCTGATATCGCGATAATCTGTTCATCAAGAGTACTAAACGCTGGGGTCGATCTACCGTGTACTGATACTATCGCGTTCATAGATCCAAGAAGTAGTAGTATAGATGTGACACAGTGTGTTGGTAGGGGATTGCGATTGTACGAAAATCAAAAAATATGTAATGTACTTGTTCCGATTCATTATAGTCAATTAGAAGATACATATGATTATGGTGATCTGATTAAGATTCTGACTGCAATGCACGAAATGGATGATACATTAATCGCAAACTTCGTGAATAAAACAGAGAATAACAATATCAAGATTGTCCACATGGATATTAGTACATTATGTGATTATGAGAGTGTATTCGATGTTAAATATGATTTTGAGGAAGTTATGGAAGGATTGAGTTTAGCTGTTGTCAAATCACATGTGTTGGGGTTTGAACATAATATGGCTCTTCTATTCAAATACTGTAATGAAAACAAACGTGCTCCCTTACATAGAATAAAATATAAAAATCACAATATCGGTAAGTGGTTACAACATCAAAAAGAAAAAATAAAAAGTGTAGAAGATGATATATACATAAAATTAGCGGAAAATGAATATGTAAAGAAAAGTTTGGATGATTACCTAAATCCTTATAATAAATGGCAAAAATGGAAAACATTATTATTTGAATACTGCGATGAAAACGATCAGGTACCTCAAAGAAGAGATAAATATAAAGGACTAGGTATTGGCGCATGGTTACAACATTAAAAATTCATCATTAAGAGTATTGAAGATGACATATATGTAAAGTTATCTGAAAATACACACGTAAAGAAAAGTTTGGATGATTATCTAAATCCTGACAGTAAATGGAATGAACAAAAACTGTTATTATTTGAATATTGTGATGAAAATGAACATGCTCCTTCACATAGCATAATCTATAAGGATCAAAATATCGGTACATGGCTAAATGTCACCCAAAAACGTAATGTAAAAAGTATTGATGACGATTTGTATAAAAAATTATCTGAAAATACACACGTAAAGAAATGTCTGGACGAATATTTGTCGAACGTTGCGAAAAATATGAATAAGAAAAAACTAACTTGGGATCAATGGCACACATTATTGTTTGAATATTGTAACGAAAATGAACACGTACCACAAAACAAAACAATGTATAAAGGTCATAACATTGGCGCATGGTTACAAAATCAAAAAATAAACATTAAAAATATTAATGATGACATATATGTGAAATTATCTCAAAATATACATGTAAAGAAAAGTTTGGATGATTACCTAAATCCTGACGGTAAATTGAACGAGCAAATCCGGTTATTATTCAAATATTGTGATGAAAATAAATGTACACCTCCGTCAAAACAGAAGTTCGAAGGTTGCAATATTGGTATGTGGTTTCAAGACCAAAAAAAGAAGGTAGATAAAAAAGACGATGATTTATATAAAAAATTATCTATAAATGAATATGTGAAACAAAGTTTGGATGATTATATAAATCCTAATAATAAATGGAACGACCGGAAACAGTTATTATTCAAATATTGTGATGAAAATAAATGTATACCATCGGCAAAACAGAGATATGATGGTATAGGTATTGGTCAGTGGTTCCATCATCAAAAATCCAACATTAAAAATATTAATGATGACATATATGTAAAATTATCGGAAAATGAATATGTAAAGAAAAGTTTGGATGATTACCTAAATCCCGACAATAAATGGAATGAAAGAAAACAGTTATTATTCGAATACTGTAATGAGAATGCATGTACTCCTTCAAACAAAACAATATATAAAGGGCTAGGTATTGGTCAATGGTTTCAAGATCAAAAAAAGAAAATGGATACGGTCGACGATGATTTATATAAAAAATTATCGACGAACGAATATGTGAAGAAAAACTTAGATAAATATTTTATGATCGTCGAAAAGAATAAGGATAAAGAAAAATTAAATTGGGATGACTGGAAAAAATTATTGTTTGAATACTGTAACGAAAATGAACACGTACCACAAAACAAAACAATGTATAAAGGTCATAATATTGGCGCATGGTTACAAAATCAAAAAATAAACATTAACAGTATTAATGATAACAAATATATAAAATTATCGAACAATGAATATGTACGAAAAAACTTAGACGAATACCTAATAAAAGTAGAAATAAATAAAGGTAAACTCAAACTGAGTTGGGAGCAATGGTTACAATTATTGTTTGAATATTGTAACGACAATGAATGTTATCCTCAGCGAGAAACAGAATATAAAGGTCAAAATATTGGGTGTTGGTTGAGCAATCAAAAGCATAAAATCAAAAGCATCGACGACGATTTGTATAAAAAATTATCAGTAAATGAATACGTGAAGAAAAGTTTGGATAACTATTTAAATCCGGACAATGAACGGACAGAATGGATGATACTATTATTCGAATATTGTGAAGAAAATAAGTGTTGTCCGAAAACGACAACAATCTATAAAGGACAACATATCGGCAAATGGTTATCCCATCAAAAAGAAAAAATCAAAAGCAATGACGATAATTTGTACATAAGATTGACCGAAAATCAATATGTAAAGAAAAACTTAGATGAATATCTAATGAATGTTGAAAAAAATAAGAATAAAGAAAAATTAAATTGGGAACAAACACGTCAGCTATTGTTTAACTACTGTGATGAAAATGGACACCATCCTTCATATAGTATAAACTATAAGGGACAAAACATCGGTGCATGGTTATGTAACACTCAAATTCGTAATATAAAAAGTATTAATGATGATTCGTATAAAAAGTTATCTGAAAATACACATGTTAAGAAATATCTAGACACGCATTTGAAATCAAAAAAAATACTCAAACCTAAAGACGACATACATGAATCTACCTCAAACTTCGAGCAGTCAGAATCAGACGAATCTGAAGAAGTCGAAAAGGTAGTTAGAATAACCAAAAAACAACCTATTAAAAAACCCCCAGTTCGATCGGATAAAGTAGTTATTCGTAAAGTTGTTCAACAGTAGTTACTATTTATTGACACTCACATATTAAGATCCTTAACAAAAGTGATTTTAATGTAGAGTGCATTCAGTTTGTCAAGTATTTTTACGACGTCGTGTCTGATATATCCATCTGGCTATCTCTAAATTATCATTTCGAACAGCATTATACACGAGTCTATACCATTGATTTTTACGCATATTCCAGAACAGTTGAGGATCATGTTCATAGACATATTTTAGAATATCAATACGTCCTACAGTTACAATACTTTCATAAATATTCTGATGCAAAGTACACGGTTTATGTCCATCAGATTCACTTAAAAGCCACTTTAGAATCTCGAAGTGACCACCATCAACTGCCTTAGTACATAAATTGTCAAGCATTTGAAATCCGCGTTCGTTCATCCATTTTAGTGCATCGAGATGACCGTATATCGCTGCACTTTCGTACATATTCCTATTAAATTCACATCCGTTTTTAAAAATATAATCTAATATTTCTAAATTGCCACCGAATACATTTACTGAAAATAGCATTGAATTCAATTTCAATGCTGTTTTATCCGTTTCCCGAATCCACTTCAACATCGGAAGATTATTACTGTGAACCCCGGGATAACTTATCCAATCACTATCCCATGGACATCCATTTTCACGTAACCATCTCAGAATCTCAAAATGATCGTTACACGCTGCATTCAAACACGCTGTTTTGTTCCAAGGGCATCCGTTTTTATGAAGCCATTTTAGGATCTCGATATCTCCATGCTCAACCGCATTGTCGAATGTATCGTCGTTCCATGGGCATTTATGTTCGAAAAGCCATACTAACATTTCAAAATCTCCGTTCATTGCAGCGCTCGCAAAAGTTTGAGAATTCCATGGACAACCGTTATCAAATAAATACTTGAGTATTTCGAAATGACCACCCTCGGCCGCATATGAACATGTATGTTCATTCCAAAAACACCCATTTATGTGTAACCATTTCACAATTTCAAAATGTCCGTTCTCAGCAGCTCTCGTACAGGCCCATGGATTTGCATTCTCGCACAGCTGTCTAATACATCCAACTGATTGAAGCCATTTGAGCACTTCAAGATGACCATGATTTGCAGCTTGTACTAAAGTATTTTCATTTAATGGACATCCTTGTTCGTAGAGGAACTTCAACATACCAATATGACCGATCTTGGCAGCTTCGGTACAGGTGTTAGGTTTTCGTAGGAGACCACCAATCTCAATAACATCGTCGTCGTCATCATTGTCAGTATCGAGACTAATGTCATCGTCAGTGTAAATATTATCGCAGGAATCATCATCACTGACTTTTTCTTTATAATCACAATCGGTTGAAGCAATATATTTTTCATACACCCATGTAAGTACCTCAAGATTGCCACTTTTAGCCGCGATACAACAGATACTGTCAGGATTCATGCCTGACCAAAAATCTTTCGGAACGTATTTGACAATTTCGAGACTACCCTTGAGAACTGCATGTTTAAAGTATCTCCTCATGTATCGTTTTATCAGACTGTTTTGTAGACCCTTGAAATCGAAGTATTCTTGACAAAAACAATGTGGATCTGGTATCAGCCATTTGAATAGATCTGGATACTCTACTGCTTCTATGTGAATTTGGTTTAGTGTTTTGAACAGAATGGGTGATTCGAGTTCCGGATAGAGTTTTGTAATGATTGTCTTGAAGGAAATTGCGACATGTTTTAGGGAGAATCTCGAAGATGTATTGGAAAACGAAATGATGATCGTGAGCAGTTCCCGAGGTATATGTAGTAACATCACTTATGATAGATGGATTGGGATAATTCAACTATCGATTCGATGCAATAGATAATTCAATTTTTTTACAATATAGTGCAAGAGTCCCCCCAGATGATCTGTTATTGGTAGCATGATATATCGTTCGATGATTCGTATGATGATGCGATATTTATCATAATGTGTTTTATTCAAAGTTTAATAAATACAATATATGTAGGGGTTGTTTATCTTCTCTATGATGACTTTTTTGATACCACAAAAGTCATCATGTTAAGAGAGTTGGTATAAGTTTTTTTATGGAGTTGTTTATCTTCCCTATGACTTTATGGTATATGTAAAAAGTCATCATAGGGAAGATAAACAACTCCCTTAAGATCAGTCCATCACAATGCAACAGATTGATTCAGAAAGCATATGGGACGTGTTCGATCTGGGTGATTTCTTCGATGATTAGTTTATCGGCTTTGAATTTGTCTTGTTCAACATAGACTCGAGCGTCATTAGGGATGGTAATTTGGGCCAGATTGTTACCGTAAAGATCTATGTACAAATGGACCTTTGATTCTTCACAAAAGTACAAGCCTCATCTGTGACAAGAATATATAGGATTGAACGGAACAGTATCGATATTCAGTCCCATTTTGTACCTAAAATTGTGGTGAGTCAAATCACTTTTTAAGATTTTATAGAATCTTGTCCCATTGTAGAGATTATTGAATGTTTCACCGGATACTACCGTATAAAGATCAACTAATGACATACTGAGAAATTATATAAACATAAACAAATCAGTTCTTACCGATCTAATGATATTGAAATTTAACTTTTTGACACAGTGTAGCTATCCACAGAATGTATGTCACGTATGTTTAAACCGACAAGATACATTATGATTGTATTATCACGTCGATACCTTTTTGTTGTTATGCTCAATGATAATAATGAAGCCCGATCCAGAAGATATGTCGTCAAATTCAATAATTCACAAGGAATGATCGATAAGTAGTTCATCCCTAGATAGTGTTGTGTCAGGTATAATAAAAAAGAATCTATAACATCAGGATTTCAAATTTTTACAAAATAACACATCCGCGTTTTTGGTATTGCGGTATAGGTCTGTTTTGGGTCGGTGGTTGCCATGTTTTTGATTGATCATTTATGATAGTATTACTAACGATGATTTGTATGCGATATGGTGTGAATGATTATTTGTCAATTTTTTTGTCAATGATTGTGTGGCCCAGGAAGAAAAAAAGTTGAAGTTGTAATTCGTTGTAATCTCCAAGATACTTGCTCTGTATGAACAACATCAATATGTCACAAGTCTCCTGTTTATTGATCATTCCAGAAGAACTGTTATTGCTAATAACGGGTTTTTTGGATGTATCATCTTTGGTTATGTTGAGTCAATCATCTAAAAATCATAGGAGAAATGATATGGTATCGATAGCTGCAAAGGCAACGATGATTACAATTCATTTAGATGTGATAACTAATGGGTATGATAAACTATTCGAATGGTTGATACATCATATTAAAGCCAAAACTATTGGAGATCCTATCTACGCACGAACCGCGATTGCACACGGTCGAACAAAGATTTTAAAATACTTACATGGATCAATAGATGAATTATCCTGTAATATTGCCGCTAAAAATGGTCAGCTTGAAACTCTGAAATATCTTCGTGAACATGAATTCGATTTTACTACCGGTGTAACCTGTTCATATGCCGTAGAAAACGGACACCTGGAGATTGTGAAATATCTTCACGAAAATAGATGTAATTGGAGTAGAGATTCATGTATTGAAGCTGCCAAAAATGGTCATTTGGATGTTCTCAAATATCTACACGAGAATGGATGCTTATGGAACAAATGGTCTTATTATTATGCTGTTGAAAATGGACATCTGGATATTATCAAATATCTTTGGGAAAATAAATGTCCATGTAGTGAGGAAAATACTTGTAGAATAGCTGCAAAATATGGGCGTTTAGAAATTCTTAAATATTTGAGAGAAAATGGATGTCAATGGAATAAAGAAGAATGTTACACTAAAGCTACTAAAAATGGTCACGCGAAGATATCAGAGTACATCAACAGTACTTGAAATTTATTTATTTCTAATATCCTCCTAAACGAAGTTCAAGTTTTCTCTCATGTACGTACTTACTGTATGGGTATGCATCGTATAGATATGCAACCACTTCCGAATGACCAAACGTGCGAGCCCAATCATAGGTCCGAGTACTCCAAGGACATCCATTATCATGGAGCCATTTTAGTGCATCGAGATGACCTCTACCGGAGGCCCACTCACATGCTTCTTCATTCCATGGACATTCATTCTCTTTCAAATATTTTAAAACATTCACATGTCCACCAGCAGCAGCAACTCTAAAGACATTATAATCCCCCTGCCCCACGGACAGAGGACATCCATTCTCATGCAGATATTTGACGACATTCAAATAACCGTTTTCGGCCGAACCGATATATGAATTTCTATCCCAAGTACAACCATTTTCATGCAAATATTTTAAAACATTCAAATGACCATTTCGGGCGGCTTCTACACACGTATAGCCACTCCATTGACATTTGTTTTCGTGAAGATATTTTAGAATCTCCAAATGACCATTTTCGGCAGCATAATTACAAGATGTTTCGTCCCATTGACATCCATTTTCGTGAAGATATTGTAGAATCTCCATATGATCATTCTTAGCGGCATAACTACAACATGATCTATCCAACCTGCACCCTTTTTCATGTAAGTATTTTAAAATCTTTAAGCTCCCGAATTCACTCGCGTTTTTACAAGGCCATATTTGTGTACATATGCGCGAAATAAGTCTATCATCACTCAGATATTTTAAAATTTTTAGATGATTGATTATGATTGCCTCTTTCATATATGCGAATCGAAATGGTATGACTTCATCACAAGGCACAAGCCATTTAAGTATATCGATATATCCGCATGTAATGGTGCTTAAATGAATACTTTTAAGATCGTGGTTATAAAGGTTTGTAGTTATCGTCATGTGTAATAAATATGTTTTAGATGTTCTACTCAATGAAAATATCGTCGATACATCCAAAAGACGTAGTATGATATCTAACAATTCTCGAGGAATATTTAGTATCATTGTATGTTAGTTTTATTCAGATATGTTCTAGACATCAATTGACAATATAATTAAATGTTCAACATTTTTGCGTTAGAAAGTTCATCATATCCAGATAATCTTTTTCGATCGTACGGATAGTTTCATCTTTATCTTTGAAACGTTCTATGGCCATTAAATAAGCATCCTTTACAGCACTAATACACTCATCGACATCGACGGTATTCAGTTATCTCATTAAACTAAATACCCGATGGTGTTATTCAAGTTGTTCGACCGGAATCGGAAGTTACCTTCCACTGCGCATAGTTGGGTCTTCGCATATATTTCGGTACTTCTTCATTTCTTAATATGCATATCCCCTTGTATCTGATGTTTAGACTCCCATTTAAATCTCGTTTTATTATCTCTATTGATTCAAATGGTTCCTTTTTCTTTTTGGATGGCTTTGATGACTTCTTTGATTTTGTTTTCAATTCCTTCGGTACTAAACCCTCCTTACTTTGCGCCTCCAGCGCCAGGGGTGTTCTTGTACCTCGGAACGATACTAAATCCCGTCCATCATCGTCCAATTCACAATCTGGATCGTACAATTTATGGGTCGTATTGTACTCGTTTACCAAGTATACTTTGTATCCTTCTTTCCTTAGTAAACGTCTTATTGATATTCCTTTTGTAGGTGGTTGTCCTTTCACGTAACATTCGGTTCGATCAAAGTCTCCTATCAATATTACAGATTCTTGTGGTCCTCCCATCTTCTCTTTAAAAGCTTTCAACATCTTTCGATCGGCCTTTTGGTTGTTGATGTAGGAATACCACTTATGTTTCCTGTATATTTGCTGTTCATAGCGCTCTATTAAGATAGCATTTACTCGATTCTTGGTCATTATGTATCCGTAACATTTTATCCAAAGACAACTGGATGAAGATTTATTCGATAACTCAGACTCGATCTGTTCTACAGATTTTAGAGTATTTCCAACCGGTATATTTTGCTCTTTCCGGAGTTCTAGTTGTGTCTTAGCATATATATTGCTCTTTGTTTCATGTTGACGTTCTTTGTTTGAGTAGTGATAGTATGGAGTACTACGGACTATCTTTCCATTGGGTTTTGTCCTTGTTGTTGTTTGTCCGTCTGTCGCCGCTATCAAATCTATTACGCCAGGATCAATGCCGATTATCTTTAGTTTTAATGCTTCGGTCTTTTCATGATTTGTAAGCTGATCTACATATTGTTCTTCTTGGTAGCATTTTGGTTTTTTCATATACGTAGTTCTCATCGGTTTCGTGTCATTGTACAAATCTTCACGAATAAACAGTATGGAGCATCCAACACCATCAGTCATAATTTGACGAGCGAACTTGTATCCTTTAGTCTTAAATACTTTAGCATCTAAATCAAAATGATAGTACCATATACTATACCATCTTGATCCCATATCTTTGGCACTTGTACCTTCATCGTTCAAGGCTTTTAATATGAGTTTAGTATCAATCGTAACATATTTAGGAGTAATGTTCTTCCTAAGAGGGAAACAATTTATAGCGAAGACTTGTTGAGGTACGTTTTCTTTCCCTTCTCTAATCATTTGTTGCCTTTTTGACTCACTTAATTTTTCGCTGTAGATACTTAGGGCTATCATACGGCTCAATAACTTAAGAGGAGTTTTTTCTGCGATATTTCGTAGGGTCTCTGTCTTGGTAGATTCATCAACTATTTGAGGAGGATTGTGTTTGCAAGCATCAATGATCGTCTCTGAAATGAATATCCTTTCAAATACCTCCTTATGAAGCTCTGCTTTGAATTGAATATATTTATCATCAATTGCCTTATTTGATCCGGTCATGATATCTTCCTTCAAGACATCGAGTCCGTTCATAAACACTCTTACAATTTGTTTATTATCTTTATTCTTCTCACAGAAGTCGTATTTATCAAAGTAGATGTATATTACACGTTTAATAGCATCTTCGAAATGTTCCTGTAGATGATTAGAGATATTAGTTAGAATATCGGTCGCTTGATATTCAATCAAAGCAGTTAAACCAGCATATGAAAGTTGTTCATTCTGTTCGTGCTCTGACATAGTTGGTTTGTAATAATCTTCAAAGAAGACTTTTAAATTGTTCATTACAATTTGATTTGCTTCACCGAAATCACAACCACCGATTCCACTAGAACTCGGTTTGGCTATTGTTTTCATGATCAACATGATTAGTCGTTCTGTAATTGCGGGAATCTCTCTAAATGTGTGATAGTGATATAAAATATACAGTTTGAGAAATTGATAAGTATGAATAACAATCTTATTCATAGTAGATACAATATCATATATCTTTTTATGAGTTGATGTACAGGCAATTATAGATTTGAGAGATGTTTTGATTGTTCTGTAAATCTTCTTACTTTTTTCATACTTAGTATTGATTTCATTAATTCTTGTTTGTTTATCAATAACGGGACATGTATCATTGATCAAAGAGCGAACATCCTTAATGATCTCATTAGTAACACTAGGATCGATAGTATCATCAAATGCATCGTCATCAATCGAATCCTCGTCAGAACTCGAAACATCTTTGGGGATCTTTTTGCTTTTACTTTTAATATTATTCGGTATTGTACGCTTGGATGGACGGTTATTGGACACATTCAAGTTGAGTTCGACGATTCCGGTATTTTTCCGTATTATTATCTTTTTAGGGATAGGTGGATCCTTAAAATTATTCATTTGTGATATTAAATTGTATATTATTTGAGTTATATCATGGAATAATATTCAAGATGTTATAAACTCAACTTTTTAAAGTTTAATATTAAAGGACATAACATGAATGAATGTTACTGGGATAGTCGCGCTTGCACTTATGCTGCTAAATATGGGCATTTGGACGCATTGAAATATCTGCACGAGAATGGATGCGCTTGGGATGAATCTGCATTCAAACAAGCCGTCGCGAATGACCGCATAGAAATACTAAAATATTTGCATGATAATGAATGTTCACATGATGTGTCTAGTTGTGGATACTGCAAAAAAGAACTAAGAGGATTGTAGGTTTTGTTTATGTTTAGTTTATGTTTAGTTTATGTTTAGTTCATATGTACAATAATCACATACACTTTTATCACCATGTAGCTACCTAGGACAGCCGTTCTCGTTGAAATATTTTACAATCTCTGGATAATTATTCATAAAGGCATGTTCACAAGTATCTTCATTCCAATAACATCCATTTTCACAGAACTTTGTTCGGAGATATTTGAGAATCTCTAGATGACCATTTATGACGGCATCCTCCCACGGACGTTCACTTATGGGACATCCGTTTTCATGAAGATATTTAAGAATCTCTAGATTACCATTTACAACGGCAGTTTCATACGAGAAGTCATTCCATGGACATCCATTTTTGTGGAGATATTTGAGGATTTCTAAATGATTGAAGTGCACAGCATTGACACAAGCGTCTTCATTCCATGGACATCCGTTTTCATGAAGATATTTTAGAATTTCTAGATGTCCGTTCGCGACAGCCTTAATACAAGCGTATTCGTTCCATTCAACTCCATTTACATGTAGATACTCTAGAACTTCCAAATGACCGCTTGAGGCAGCATTCGCATACGCATTTGGACCTGGATGACATTTATGTTTATGTAGATATTTTACAACATCTAGATGACCATTTGTGATAGCAGCTTCGCAAGTGGTGTAAATCAATGTAAACTTATTTCTGCGTAGATATTTGACGACATCCAAATGACCATTTTCGATAGGACCTGAATAAATATTGCCCCAATCTTGTAGTAAAACAATGTTGTGATGTTTTGCGATATATTTGAGAATCTTCAGGTGACCGTTACGAGCAGCTTCACGGAAACATTCCCATTTGTTCCAATAATATCCTTTTTGGGCAAGATATTTTAGAATTTCTAAATGGCCATTCTCGGCAGCTATCAAATATGAACCCAAATCCAAATGATTACCACTGTTCGCACGAAATCCATTGCGATGTAGATATTTGATGATTTCAATACTGTTGTTTTTAGCGGCACAGTTGATGTAAGAAGTAAAGCTAAAAAAGTTTTTAATGTTTGACTTGATATCGTTCCTATTCACGAGCCACTTGAACAGATCTGTGTATTGATTGAGTATAGCATTCTCTCGGATATGTGTTATTTCATTTTTACCGTAGATATGGAATGACCGAATTAATATGTGACCACGATACTTTGTAGATGTTAGACTTAATGAGAATACACTTGATACATCTAAGAATCGTAATGCGATGGATAATAGCTCTTGTGGTAGATACAAAAGGAAATCCATGACTATGTGATGAGATTAAACTAAAGTCTAAAGATCATTAGTTAAACAATATTCAACATTTTTACACCGATTTTTGTTTTTGACAGTACCAACATGTATCTTGGTAACCGTGTAGCTACCTAGGACAACCATTTTAATGAAGATATTCGACAATCTCTAAATGCCCGTTTTCAATGGCCTTCATACACGTCCTATCATTCCCGTGCAGCTGCCTGGGACAACCCATCTCTAAATGACCGTACTCTGCAGCTATACAACAATCATCTTCAGTTATTCGTAATCCATTCTTATGTAGATATTTCAGTATATCTAGATGACCACCATGATGAGCAGCCAGAGCGCAAGTATCAATGTTCCAAGGGCAACCGTTCTCATGAATCATATCTTCAATTTTTGTGTAATGGTCGTAAAATAATCAATCTGATACGATATTTTATTTATGAATTTTCAAAAAATCAGTATACGATGTTGTTTCAATAAAATCATAATATTCTTTTGCTGTAAAATACACAACCTTACTATTTTCGGACAAAGGTTGCATTACATTATCGCTATCAAATAGTAACCCTAATTTTTTAGATATCAGTGGTAGTATTGGTACAGAAAATATAGAATGGCTCCATGTATCATTAGATACATAAGTACTTATATCGGGATCATTAATATTTATTTCATTCTCATGATAACCCAGAATAGCTAATATTTTTAAAGCGCCTTCGATGAAAAGGAATCCAGTTGGATCCTCGTGATTTCTAAAATATTTTATTGTTTGATATTTTTCACGGATTACATCAGACAGATCAAAATCACATCCCTCGCAACATATTTTGATTTTATCAATAGCGTTAGATATGTGAGATTCACGGACGTCATCACTGATATCGATCGTGTCAAAATTTGAGCTATTTATTTTGGTATTTATTTGTGGCCAATACAGATTTATATTGACGATGTACGGAATAAGTATGAATTTACAACTTGGTTTTATCAATTGGATGATAGTATTGTGATGTATATATGGTCTGATGGAAATGTCGGATTTAATAAGTTGACATAAAACAACATCCGCTTCTTGTATCTCCTTTATCAAGTTATCTTCCATATTTTTATTGATGTAAAATGCGTTGTAAATATAGCGCCCACTTATGTCCAAATTGTAATATTTTTCTCCGATGTATTTTAAATAATTCAAATATCTACCTCCGTGACAATTTGACACTACGATAACCTTCATTTTTATAATAATGTCTCGAAATAAAGTGTTGATAGGGGGAGGAGGAGTGAGGCTATCCAGTCAGTGATCCTATATGACGATTTCCAATTAATCGCTCAAGTTCATTCGTCCATATTCATGTTCATTCATGTGGGTGGAACTGCTATCATTGTGCAATTTTCTCGAGGATATCCTCAAACGGTGGTAATGCACGCTGTACAGTCTCATTATAAGGACATTTGTTCTCATACAGATATCTTAGAACATCTATTCGATTTTCCTGCCAGGCTCCAAACCAGCACCATTCGTTCCATGGACATCCATTATCGCGTAGATATTTAAGGATCTCCAAATGACCGTTTCTCGCAGCATAATTACACATATCTGGTAGTAATGAGAATCCTATTTGATGCAGGTACTTGAGTACGTCAAGATGTCCATCCTTTACAGCGTAAGAACACGATGATTCTGGCAAAATACACCCATTTTCATGAAGGTACTTCAGAACTTCCAAATGACAATGACAACTCTTAATAACGTATGTAGGAAGTAAAAAAGTAAATGGACGATGATTCTCATTTTTATGTAGGTATTTGATGATCTGTAAATATCCATTTTCAGCAGCTTTAATATAGACGTACTCATTCCATTGACGTCTATTTTCATGTAAGTATTTAACGATCTCTAAACATTTGTTTTCGTCGTCCCCCGAACAAGCAATATAATAATCGCTTGATTGCCAACGACGATCATAACCTCTGAGATATTTGAGTATTTCTAGATGACCATTTTTGTAAACGTCTGCTGGGATGTATAAATTTGTCTGACAACCATTTTCGTACAGATACTTAAGAACATCTAAATGTCCGTTTATAGAAGCATATTGAGATGCATAGTTGTTCCAAGAACAATCACTTTCGTGTAGATACTTTAGGATTTCTAGACGGCCGTTTTGAGCAGCTATCATACACACTGTTCCATCAGTCCAAGATTTAGGGGAATAGTTGTTGTCACGTAGATATTTTAGGATTTCGATTCGATCGTATATAATAGCATTTCTCACATACAGATAGTGCGTAAAATATTCGAATGTTGATGTTGATGTTGATGTTGATGTTGATGTTGATGTTGATGTTGATGTTGATGTTGATGTTGATGTTGATGTTGATGTTGATGTTGATGTTGATGTTGATGTTGATGTTGATGTTGATGTTGA
>Ga0302280_1002291_pt1 | contig 14857 bp, 11 predicted proteins | sample III_Fen_E1_1_FD_198771 | JGI IMG/M metagenome (GOLD analysis project Ga0302280, IMG submission 198771) | Peat permafrost microbial communities from Stordalen Mire near Abisko, Sweden - III_Fen_E1_1 | ecosystem: Environmental > Terrestrial > Soil > Wetlands > Permafrost | place: Sweden: Abisko...
CCAAAGGAAGCAATAAATGTCAATCACAAAAGATGTGAATGTGGTAAATCTCAACCAAGTCTCAACCTACCCGGCCAGACAAAGGGTAGGTGGTGTAGTAAATGTCCCGATAAACCAAAGGAAGCAATAGATGTCAAGAATAAAAGATGTGAATGTGGTAAAGCTATACCAAGTCTCAACCTACCCGGCCAGACAAAGGGTAGGTGGTGCGCCAAATGTCCAGACAAACCTAAAGAAGCAATAGATGTCAAGAATAAAAGATGCAAGCAATGTAATCTGATTCACGTCAAGAAAAATAAGTATAGAGGTCATTGTGTTAGATGTTTCATTTATTTGTTCCCAGATGAACCTGTCACAAAAAACTACAAGGTCAAAGAAAAACATGTATTTGACGCTGTTATTAAATTACTCCCAGATGGTTTAACTGCTCCAAGAGATAAACGAGTCGGAGGTTGTTCTAAAAGAAGGCCTGATCTGATGATTGACGTAGGATCACACTGGATATGTGCAGAGAACGACGAAAATGGACACTCTGATTATGACAATTCTTGTGAAAATAAGAGGACCATGGAGTTATATACAGACATGGGAAATAGACCAATGATTCTTATCAGATTTAACTGTGATAAGTACACAAGTAATGGAGTAAAGTACGACAGTCTATTCAAATTAGACTCACGTACAGGCATCTCCATTGTAAGGTCTAAAAAAGACTTCGACGAGAGAATAACAGCATTTGTTAAACTTATCAACCATTACATTGAATCGGAGCCTCCTGAAAAGGCAATAACGACAGAATACTTGTACTACGATGATGCCGATGTCGATGATGTCGATGATGTCGATGATGCCGATGATGCCGAAGATACCGAAGATGTCGAGGATGTCGAGGATGTCGAGGATAGTGATGGGCACGACTAGAACCCAAAAAATAAAATAGTGTCATACTATAAACCCATGGCACAAACGGGGCTTAAAAGCACAGACTCATTTTGTTCGTACAATCAGTCAGCAGCACCCTTCTATTGGTTGTTCGAGCCTTCTCAATACTCGAATACATTTTCTTGGGGCGAGGTGGGTATCAATGTGCAAGGTGGCAGTGCTGGATCTTACGTAAGGCCTGATGTAATTGACGTATCTTCTTTTTTGAGCGGACGCGATGAGATACTCTCTAAATGCAACCCACCAGTGCCGGGGTTGGACGAAGTAGCTCAGGAGCCGCTAATGATGCAGAACACTGGGAATGTGAATCTGCTGGTCGCCAAAGATACTCGTGAGAAGAAATCGGCAGTCGACCTCTCCGCCATTGACTACAACCGCTGGACTCCTAATTTACCAGTCGATCCACAGGATATTAGGTTCGTGATAGAAGCATTCGCCCCTCAAAGAGGCGGGATGGACACCCAAAACTACACCAAATTGGCCTGGAATCCAAAGGTACAGTATGGTGCGGCAGTTGACGGACCTTCGGGGGCTTGTCAGACTACGTTGGATCCTTCGATGGCATGTGGTCAATTCTGTAACAGTGTATCTGGCTATTCGGGTTGGAATCCCAACCAAAATATCAGGGCAATTATGCCTGGTAGACCTCAGCCTAATTACCCATTTGAGGGTATAACCAGTCAGCAAATCAAGGCAGTTGGCGCAACTGCTTGTGCAGAACAGCAGTTCTACGGACCCAACTACACCGAAGGTAGCTGCGGACCTTCGGCCCCACAAACTGTTCTGTTGGATAACAACAGTAATAGAATGGCTCAAATGGCGTATAGTTCATTGGCTTAAGTGTCCTCCCACTGGGGATTGTAACAGTGACAAGACTTGCAAACTGGTCGTGGATTAAGTCTCAAAGGGAATCCTCGTTTGAGTTCTGCCTTTAGACCAGAGTGGTCGAAGTGTTCCATTAACATGTTCTTTAACAGCATTCCTATTGTTATCAAGCCGTATATAAACCCAGCCTCGCCGTGAATTTGGACGTTCCACTCAGCTTTGTCAGTCTTTGATCTGAAGCACTTAACACGTGCTACAATGTCTTCGGGGTAAAGTATATTACCGCGGAGAACTTCAGGGAATTTGACAGTGATCTTAAGAAGCGGAGGATCGTTTGGATAACAGCCGAGTTCAGGCGTACATCCATACTTGAATACAAATGGAAAAAACTTGTCCAGGCTCTTGCCTGCTAATTGAGCCTCTAGCATGTACCTAGTAATGATATTAAGTGCCCTCTTGGCATATAACTTCAAGGACTGGTCCAAGCCTACTATGAATTCAGAGCTTAAATCCACGCGTTCGTACTCTATTTCTCCGGTTACAATGGCCTCTGAATGTAGCAATAGGTCAGACAAATTGGTGACAGTTACGCTGATCGCCATCGCTGTCGTGGTAACAGTTACCTCGTCGGAACTCATTTTGTTTGAATGTCGTTAAGTTGTTAAGGTGTTTCTGACATATCAGTACTAGTGCCAAACTGCCTACGGCCCTATAGCATTTTGTAAAAATTATAATCCTAAGAACGTAAGTCAAAAATTGTGTAAAGATGGAACCTATCAAGTTCGTGGTCAAAAATACAAGTGTTATAAACGGACGAATTGACCACGTAGATATTGGAGACGTAACTGTTATTTATTGTAACAATTGTCCTTCATTGACCGAATTACCACTGTGGCCCAATGTCACGAAAGTTGTTTGTATCAATTGTCCTTCATTGACCAAATTACCACTTTGGCCTAATGTCACAGAAGTCTATTGTTCCGGTTGTCCTTCATTGACCGAATTACCACTATGGCCCAATGTTACGATAGTCTCGTGTGCCAAATGTCCTTCGTTGACGGAATTGCCACTGTGGCCCAATGTTACGAAAGTCTGGTGTTCTGGTTGTTATTCATTGACCGAATTGCCATTGTGGCCCAATGTCACGATGGTTGATTGTAGAAATTGTCCTTCATTGACCGAATTACAACTGTGGCCCAATGTTACGAAAGTCTATTGTTCCTGTTGTCCTTCATTGACTGAATTGCCACTGTGGCTAAATGTCACGGAAGTCTATTGTTACGATTGTCATTCATTGACCGAATTGCCACTCTGGCCTAATGTTACGAACGTCTATTGTTCCTATTGTCCTTTATTGACCGAATTACCACTGTGGCCAAATGTTACGATAGTCGTTAGCAACTTACCAGTCAAATTTAAACCTGTATATACTTCAGTAGGCCCTAATAAGACTATATATAGTTCTCAAAGTGAGAAATGTTGTATTTGTATGGAAAACCCAAATGAGATAATATTTAACCCATGTTATCATTTCTATACCTGCATCAAATGTGCAGAACAACTATTTGTTGTATCTTCAAAATGTCCAATATGCAGAACCAGGATTGCGTCACTAATAAAAACGTAATTAAATGTATCGCGCGCATGTAGTCTGCGATCCATTTGTACTGGATTGTGTTTGCTTTGCGAGTGTGGGTTTAAGGACATTGATGGCGTTTCTGATGAACAGAACCTGTCCTGGAGTGAAATGACTGACACATGAACCGAAGTTGATGCTCATGTAGTCAGAATAATCGTCAGGTGGTTGTTTCAATTTAGGACAACTCCTCGTTCCTTTCATAGCTGGACACGACTCTGAAGGATTTCCGTTTTGTCGGGGAGTATCCAGGATGTTATCCGAGTAACTTTCAGTCAGAACGCAACCTCCTTGGTATATGTGCTGAAGACCATAGTTGTGACCTGCTTCGTGTACTAAAATTGACCCAGTTGACCATCTTCCGTTAAATGTAGTCGAACCTGGAAGCAGTCCAGAGTCCAATATAGTCCCCAGCATCCAATGTGATTCTGGCGGAATCATGGTTCCAACCCCGAATATGTTGATTGTCATGTAAGGTATAATGGACAGACCAAGTGAAGTAGTGGCGTGACAAGTATATACGTTGTAGTGCAATGCAGGGTTGATAGCCAGAGCTTGTTTGATGGTAGGTTGGTAGTTAAACAGAGCACAGTTATTGTACCAATCGTCGTTCTCAGTGTAGTCTACAGAAGACAGTACAAACGTAATTTTGGCGTCAGTTGGACTACCGTACTTTTTAGCCTTGGCTTCTTGGCCTGAGAACGCATAGTTCAATTCTGCTATTTGCTGGTTGATAACACTCTGCGTGAGCATCCCAGTGCCATTGGTTTGGTGAATGACATGAAAAGCAACTAGTTGGGTGATTTGCGGGTATGCATAGGTCCCAGTAGGAATGGGAGGTGTGACGAAGAAGTCACTCTGTGAATTGTACGTAATGGGAAAATGCAATGAAGCACCAATCAAGAATGGCAGTGACAATGCTGCGATAAACAGGCTAAGTAGTTTCATTTTAGTAATATCAGCCAATTTATTGGGCGTCCTTGAGCGTAGAGGTCGTAGGCCTTTTTGCACTAAAACCAGACAAAAATAAACAACTTTAGGTACCTGGGTGCCATCGACCCAAAATGACCTCCTTTGATACAATTGTTGTGAATGACCTTAAAATCCTGGATGTACTAGACTACGTATCTCCTGTAGGAGATCAAGAGATGCTAAAACTCATGGAACGTTGCATTGCCGAAGCAACGTCAAAAGGATGCACTCACGTGTTCACAGGTAACTTAAACCAACGGTGGCTCGGGCGCTATATGACCATTGAACCGACAACTGGACTAAGTGTAAGCCCTATCAAGGACTTTATACGTTGTTTTGAGACTGTATCAGCTCTTTTGTCAGCAGAAGATATTACTGTGGACGTAGTTTACATGACCAAAGAAGAACGCAAAAAATTCGCCGGGTGGACCTAATCCGCCTCTTGTGTGAGGTACCTGTAGATCTTTTCTTTCAGTGGCAGTCTGGACGACTCGTCAGGGATTAATACCTTCTGAACTTTGGCCAATTCCCACTTCTCGGCGTTCTGGAATACTTCCTCCTTGATCGAACGGGTTATCAAGTTGATGGCTATCTTAGTTTCTTCAAAGGTACTAGCTTCGTTTTTTGATACCTTTACGGGATTGATATACGGGTTCAATTCATTGATAGTACCGTTGATCATAATATTCAACCGGATCCTGATAAAATCGTTCTTCTTAATCACCGCCGGTTCGCCGTTTTCGTCATTGATTTTTGTCAGTACGATGGGCAACTTAAGAAGCTTCCATGGCTTCGAAATTCCGTCACTGGTGTGCTCGATGAGACCCACTATCCACGAATCTCTCCCAGTATCTTGCTTTAGTACCTGCACCACTATAGGATTGTTTGTTACAAAGTGCTTCCAAATGATATAGTTGGAACCCCCTGTCTGAGGGATGAACATGATGTCGTTGTTGGACCTTCTGTTTTCTTTGACAAACTGGATCAACGATACGTTCGGGTCAATGGGACCAATGAATGGGTGAATTTGCACATTGCCCTTGAATATACTTCGGGTACCGTAATTGCCTAGAGGTTTCTTGACTGTGATAGAATTAGGGCTCTTCATTGTACTGATAGAATTCACCAGTTGTTGCAACCTAACTAACCTTCCGCCAGTCTCTTCATCGTCATTATCGTACAAGTAGTTCTCGTGTAGTTTGACCCCATTCAAGTACAACAGATCGAAAGGGAAGTAGTCCTTCTTCTCATTGATGAAGCCGTCTACGATAGTACCATCAACCCCGATATCCTGGTCGAAATTTACCGATACCTGTCTGACTTTATCGTATGAATCGATGAGGTATTGTTCCTTTTGATCCACGACAAACAAGATACACCTGGTGCCGTCATCTGGGACTATGACAGCTTCGTACGCAGTCTTAGTTAATTCCATTATGTTCTTCTCGATGAACGGATTGGTACCGTTTACCACCGACAGAAAGGATCCATTACCCGTTATCTGACCCAGTTTTTTCAGAACACTAGTCTGAACGGAAATACTGGTCTTCTCAATCTGAATATCCGCCTTAACAAGATTGAGCTTCTTAGCACAATTGATCAGAAACTCCTTTCGCATGTTCTCGTCCGGTACTAGGTTGTTCAGACCCGGAAAATTACGGGCTTCCCTATGCTTTGGATGAAACTGTTCGCCACTAACCGAGTACTCCTCGTCTAGAACTCTCAGGTGGAAAGTCGTGAAATTCTTATCGCCACCGGGCCCATGTGACTTCTTGTAGTCAAACAACGTACCGTCAAGCCATTGCTCACTAGCTTCGTCCCAAAAAGTGATGATGTTTCCGATATCAATAGTCCCGGGTTTGAACGTCCCGGCATTTTTGTCTTTGATAGGTATGCCGTGTATAACTTCTATTTCTGAACTGATGTTACCATCTTCCAGTTGTTCGGGAGTCAACCCATTTAGCAGAAAATCAATGGCTTCGTCCTGAACTTGTTTTCTATTCTTGTCAGTTACTTCACTACATGACGGATAGAACCTATTATCTCTTCTAGATTGGACTCCAATCCTGTCAACGTATTGACTATGTCCTCCGTCACACTGACCGTAAAAACTATAAGGTACAGGTCTACCACTCATACCCTTGAATGTTTTGACAGCGACCTGCGAGTCCTTAGTATATGGCTTAGTATCGTTGACCGATTGCTTGTGAATTCTCAAAAAATCCCTGTGGAACTCCTCCGGTTCACCAGAGATGACCCAGTGTTGTGGAGCCCCTTCAACATAGTCCTCTATCAAGTACGCCTGTTCACCGTTTTCTAGTGTCACTAGAGGTGCTTCGTGCTTACTCTTGATTACAAACCCTTCCAATTCAAGTGATGTATCTGGTTCCAGTAGAGTCTCGAGTCTGGGCTCCCCGACGATGATGTCAAATCTAGTCATGGACTTGTCAAGTACCTTCACGATAACACCCCTCTCAGAGTCGTCGTCACACCACCCAAAATTGTCCTTCCATTCATCTTTAGTATCGTCGTAAAAATCCACGATGTATCCAGCATACTGGTTGATCTTCTTAGCCTGAGGAATAGTACCAGACACAGTAGGATGAACGTTGTCAGACAACTTATCGTACACCTTCGGTTCGAAAATTTCCAGGCCGTCTGCGACCATCTTGTCTATAGACCCGACAATAAATCGCCTGATCAATTCGAAGTGCTCCTTGATGACAATGGTCTGTAGTTCAATTTGCTGGTTGATCTCGTCAATACCTTCTGATGCGTTGAGCTTCCGTTTGACATCCTTTTCTTTCTGGTCCTTATAGGAGAAGATCATCTGGACGATCCCTGTATTGTAAATTTGCGAAGTGATCTTGTAAATGGACGGTTTGTTATCTTCGTACTTGATGAATGACATCGATAACTTACCTCTGCCCTCTTCAGAAATGGTGAACTCGTACTTGTTCCTCCCTTCTTGAACGAACCTCCTGACAACCTCGCCTCCACCCTCTTGGGTATACTCAACCGTTTTCATATAGTCATTTTCTAGAAGTCGGTTTCCGGCTTCGTCTGTAGGGTGGAAGGTCTGATAGAAAACTGCCAGATTAATTCCTTTCTCAACCAGTTCAGGGATAAGTCTAAAGGCGCCATTCGCAACTGGAATGAATGCGTATATCGGAATAAGATCTACCCCAGTACGATTGATCCTCTCGAGGATCTCAGTGATCATCAGTTCATACGACTTCTTCTTGTCCCAAATGCACGGAATGATCACTATCTTGCCGTTGCCATAGACCCTAATACTCGACCTCTTCGGAGTTCCGTCGAACACTGAAGTATACTGTATCAAAGTGGATCCAAATGTGTAGTTCATCTTGCCTTTTTTGAGACCGGGTATGTTTCTGACGGTTTCGCACTTTATATTGGTCGTAACTTTACCTGGATCAGTGACTTTAGCCGGGTCAGGTGGTATCTCAAAAATCTTGAATCTAATGAGGTCAAACGCATTGGTCTCGACGGCCGCTTTAATGTAAATTTCATTACGCTCATTGGAAGTAAGATCCTCATAACTTTCGGACAGCTCTTGGACCCTGGCGACAAACAGATCAACTGTCTTCCTGAGCTCTACGTTTGTATTTGCCAATAGGCGGTTTCGATAGGTCTTATTTGGCGAATAAACACATTCGACGAACCCCTTTAGGGTCAAATTGAGACTCAGGTGATTAGGAAAACTACATGTAGACAGATGACCATTTGGCCCAAACTCCTCGCACACAGTACAGAAACACCCAGACGGAATAGGTTCTCTGGGGTTAGAGAATGCGGCACTATTGATCTTGGTCGCGTAAAACACCATGCTAAACCCAGATGGAAAAGCCGAGAGCTGTTCATTTATCTTGCGAGTACTTGACGAAACATCATACGGCTTTCTGATCACTTTGTTGCCTTGTGTGACGAATGCCCCATTGGCGTCTGTTACGACGTCTAGTTCAAATTTTGTGGCTAGTTCTTCCAAATTTACATTCTTTTCGACACTGTTGATGTCCAACATGAAGTTGTCATAGTGGACCTTTGAGTTCCTGTCCAATGGGTTATCCTGCCCGCTCATTATTAATTTCGCTAGATTTTTATTTGCCTTTATGCACTTATGACTAGTCCGAGGACCAGGTTTAAAGGGTAAAGGGTAAAGAGCATGGGTCAGTTTTTTGAATTGACCACGGCGTTGATTACGTCGTTGTAACCCTTTGACGCAAACATATACAGGATAATCTGGGCGTCAGTCAACTCCATTAGCTCCGCGCGGGTAAGCATTTGTACAGGTACCACAAAGCGATTGTCTGTTGTACCGAACAGTTCAAAAAGCTAGGCCCGTTTTTTATTTTTTTTCCCGGACCCTACTTAAAGATATCGTTCCATCACAGTTAAAGGATGTATTCTCAGTTCAATACCCTGGCACTAACGTTCCTGAATCGAATGGAGGAGACCTTCCCACAAGAACCAAAGGTCAGACTATATCGTCAACAGTTCATTCTCGTCAAGGACATGAACTTCAAGAAACCAGTCGAGATGTTTGTCGAAAATATGGAGCCATTTGGCGAACAAATTCTATCAAAAGACGAGCTCTTCTTCAAACAAGACACCTTCGTCAACAGTGCACAGAGTATCAGTGGGAAAATGGGTCTGATCAAGTACTGGGACTCGCTCAATGATAAGACAAAGGACGCAATATGGGAGTTTGTTCATGCTTTGTACGTATTGGGGATGTCATGTCTGGGTAAGACCAAAGAACTCCAAGAAGTCATCAATCGCACTGGGTTCAAAGGCTAATTTTATGTTGGTCATTATAAATGGACTACGCTAATGTTGTCCTTTGGGGTCTATTCATATTTCTCTTGACAGTAATGATAGGGGCAGCCGTCAACAAAACAGATTCGTTCTTGTCAGAAGGCTTTGGCGTCGACTGTGTTGATTTTATACCCTTTAAAGGATACGGTCTATACCAAACAATGGAAGGTTGCATCTTTGTCAGCGTAGCAAGTTATAGAGACAACGAATGTAGTGTAACTCTCGATACCTTGTTCAGAGGAGCAAGGTATCCAGAACGAATATTCGTCGGGGTATGTGAACAGAATAAAGAAGGTATGACAGAGGAACTGTGCTTGAGCAGTAAGGTGATGAAGTACAAGGACAACATAAGGATCATCTCCATAGACCACAAGAAGGCAAAGGGACCCACTTACGCCAGGTACTACTGCTCAGAACTCTGGAGGGGGGAACAGTACTTTTTACAAATAGACTCCCACACTACGTTTATCAAAGACTGGGACATAGACCTGATAGAAATGATCAATTCAATCAAGGCAGATCCAAAGGAATCGTTAAGGCCAGTACTGTCAGTTTATCCTCCAACGAAAGAGCAGATGACGCTCTCCGGATTTCCTGAATTCGATAATGTCACTTTAAAGGACGACCATATACCGTCTTTTCTAAGTGGTTGGTCTAACCCTAGTGATAAGCCCAGGAGGAGTAACAAACCATTTTCAGCAGCGGGATTCATCTTTCTCGAGTCTAGTTTTTTGTACACAGTCCCATTTGATCCTAACCTAAGTCACCTGTTTCAAGGCGAAGAAACCCTGTTTAGTGCTAGACTTTGGACCAATGGATGGGACTTCTATACCCCTAATAAAAAAGTCGCATATCATCATTACAATAGGAACAAGGCCCCACTGTACCACCAAGACTTGAAAGATAGTTCAGAATGTAGATCTAAAGCCGAGAAGAGGGTTCTGTTCCTACTTGGACTGGTCCCCAAACAGTCAGTCGCCGACGACTTTTTGAGGGACTACAACTACTATGGTCTGGGGAAGTTCAGAGCAATAGGAGATTTTTGGAAGACATGTGGAATTGACCACGGTACCAAAGTGACAGAACGATGGAATGACAGTAACAAACCAAGTAGTGGTTATGACGGTTGGTGGTTCAGAAGGGATGGACATACCAAAATTAAGAAGTGGACTTAAATTGTTTTTTATTATAAATGGAAGGGTTTGAGTCCCACTTTGACAAGTTAAAACTCGACTCGGACTCTGGGTCTGAGTCTGGGTCTGACTCTGGGTCTGGGTCTGAATCGGACCACGACGAATATGCAGATTATCTCAATGCATGGGTGCTATATACCATACGAGAAGTCATGGGAGTCGGCGATATAAGAATTGCTGTTCTGAAATACTACCTGGAGACGGTCGTTAACATAAACTTCCAATCACACAGCCTTGTCGAATATGGTCCAACGTTTTCACTAGGGACTCCGAAGGCTCAACTCTACAAGTATTTAGACTATATCATCGCAAGTATGAATGCTTCCAAAGATAAGATTATACTGTTTACGTGCAACAACAGCTACGGTCCAGTCCCGAAAAAACCTGCCGATACCATTGAAACACACTATCAAACGTTCATCGTACAGACCAAAAAGAAAAGGATAACGATGGCAGATCCGTCAAGAAAGCGAGATTCAAGAGGTATCTATGTTCCACATGCCGCTATGACTGTCTATTGCTACATCAAACCCAAACTTCATGAGTGCAATCTGTACTGGTTGAAGCTATCTGAACCATGCCAAGTGGACTTCTCGTCTAACAAAAATAACGAGGACGTCTACTGTCAGTCGTGGTCACTGTTCTTACAAAAAGAAGCTCTATCGACAAATAGAGCAGTGATAGAAATACCTTACTTGATTGATCGGAAGTACGATATGCTGATAGAGTTTTATCAACAGATTGTCAAGAATATCCCTCTGTTTGTAGACGAATTCAAAGTAACTTGGAAGCAAAACGTCAAGAGGAACAAAATCAATGACAAAGGGATGGATATGATAAAACATATACTGAACATGACAGGGGACGATCTATACTCCAATATAGACTTGATCAACGTGGAGAGCCAAGAAGACAAGCAATACGTCAACATAGTATCAAAAAAGGAGGTCGAGTACTTCATAGAAGACTTTATCAACTTCAATAAGAGCAATTACGAGAAGATATTGAGTCCAGAGACGATCCATTACTTGACCACTACGTTCCAGAACAAGTCTCCTGAGAGGGCTTTTATCATATCACCTGAGACTAAAACCCTCAAAAGAAGGCATTCCAAAACGCCTCCACAGACCCAAAGATCACGGAGACCTACGAGAAAGACTCACAATTCTTCGAAGTTGTCAGAGTCAACTGAACTGGAAGACGATCGAGGTTTGTAAAGGATCTCTTCTTCTTCAACTGGTGTAACGGGTACAGGCACTGTCACAATTGGTACGACTGGCACTGGTTTTGGTCCGGTTATTATGACGTTCTCTATGATACTTAACCTGTCATTCAACGACCTCAGTATATCGATTATGATCAACAACTTCGATTCCATTTACTAAGCAGAAGTATAATTTATTTGAAGGCCGAACACTCGATGAATCCGTTCTGTTTAAGGAACGTGATGGACATATCTTGATAAGGGAACACCTTTATATTAGACTCTACTTTGTGGTCTTTGGAACTATTGAAGTTGACGCCTCTTCCAATGGTCATCTGACTATTTGTTAGGTCCAATTTTAGCAGTTGTACTTGTTCTTGATGAGGGTCGTCGCCAATGAGTATTAACGGGTTTTTGTAAATACTGCCCCTTATCGTTTGCAAAAACTTGGACGTTGTGTCAGAGATTTTTACGATGGTGTCTGTCTTTGATAACTTGTTTTTGGTGAGTCCTATACAAAAAGTAGGTCTGGAGTTAGGCCAAAACATAATAAATGGGCTCGGTGGGTCCATTGACTTAATGTCGTACGTCGACGGCGGGACGAAGTCAACAAACCCTCCACCACCCACTATAGTTGGCGAAATTTCCAGTTTTTTGTCGTTCACGTCGATCTTACTGGTGTCCAATGGAGGCAAAAAGTGGACATTCTTGTTGTCCAACGAAGGAGGGTCCACACCCCACCCATACTTATCAATCACACCGGGATAACTAAGGTTAGAGATGTTTGGTTGACCACATGTAACATTTTGTTCTATCCCGCAGTTGTTTATACCTCTCACTATCCAGAAGTAGCCTCCTCCTTTCAAGTTTGCCGGAATTCCGTTTCTATCTTGATAGTCAGAAAACCCATTGTGCCCCCAGCTCACACCCCATGAGTTTAAACAAGTCCAATAAGGGATATTGTACTCCTTGGTGCCCTTCCTGTAGATATATGTACCCCACCCGACTATAGTAATCGCGTGACCTCCAGTAGGTTTTCCGGTTAGTTTAGGATCTCTCATATACACTAGGCAATTTGAGTCAGAACCTAAAGGATTGGTACCTGTGTACAATTGGCCACCCAGACCAATTCCGCCGAAATTCATTTCAAAGTCGTCGTATACATTGAATCCCGAATTGACAGGACCTCTTTGTAGAATTTCTCTCTGTATTTCGCCCATGTTATTTGAAATAGCGTAGGCGTTTTTTGCTTTGAAACGAATTAGTTGAGGGTCTATCCATGGGTATTTAGACTCGTGAGAAATGGCGACTGGGTATGCACCAGAGTTTTCCAGTTTGTTAAGTTCCTTGTTCATTTGTGCATTGTCCATCTTGTCGTCTTGTAATTTGTACCCAGTGCAGAAAGAGTAGAAAGGGCCCTGTAATTCTCTGCATGTAGAGAGTTCGTCTCCATCTTGATAATTGTCGAGATTGTACCCAATGCACAAGGTTTCGGCAGTCCCTGTTTCCCTGAGCAGTGTCCACGCATCTTGCAATGAGCCTCCCATACAGACTGGGTTGTTGATTTTTTTGTTAGGTCCCTCTTCGAACTCCAGTTTGTAGCAATTGATGCAGCATGTAATTAGCTTCTCTGCGCTCAAATTCAGCGGCTGACGTTTCCAATATCCCAGGAGATCCTTCGTGTTAATTTTCGTGTTTTTGGATGTTGTTCCGTTTATTTCACCAAGCCAAACGTCGAATGTTTGTAGGGCCCTAGTATTGACTAACGGTACGTCTTTGAGATCGACAGACCCCATACTTTGAAAATCCAGTATGTTGACAAGGATCTGTGAGATAAAGTAACGATCCTGACTCTCCTGAGGAAGGCTCCATAGCTTCTTTTGGAGCTTCTGAACACATTCGATCCATTCGCTCTTGTCGATATATCCGTCTTCATTGACGTCTATATAGTCTGCGATGTCCTTCAAGTATATCTTATTAAAGTTGTAAACTTGGTTGAGATTAGAGTACACATCGTCTATAGAACCACTATTCACCTGAGGGTAGTTTCCACATGCGGAATTGCCACATGACTCTATGTAAAATCGTGAACTTAGGCACGTTACAGAGGCAAAGCCCCAGCAGCTACCACACGTACCTTGAAATAGAGGTCTAGGCAGACAACCTGGCCAACGTTCATTCGAGTTAAAAAATGTCGGAATCTCTATGATGTTGACTTCGTCTACGATACTGGAGTTATTTTTGATGACAGTGTTTAAGTGGTCTATTGTCCTTTCCAAGAGGGTCCCTTTTTGGATAGGTCCATTATTGGAAGTTGGTTGACTGGACACCGATAATTTGGTGAAGCTCGGAGGTGCTTTGAATGTCATTCCGACGTTACTGAAGTAGCTTGAATGGGGATATAATAGTATAATCAACAGTACTACAACCAGTACTACAGCCAATGATAGCACGATCATTTACTAGATGCTAACAAAATGTTTGACTGGGTGGGTACGTCATACGCGGCTTCTGTTTAGCCGGTGGTACTGGTTTGTAAGGGTTTACTGAGTTTGTTCAGACAGTGCCAAAGGCCTACGGCCCCTATGGCACACCGCCGATAAACCCTTTTTGAAGGACTTTTTGCGAATTGGTCAACCAAAAAGGGTTTATCGGCGAAGCGCCGAAGGCGCGCGGGGCGCAATTATACAACCCGGCACAAACCAACTAATTGCAGAGCTTTGTGGGCTCACCAGGGTCGCTTGCCCGGCAAAATTCGCGCGTGTCCGGTCGTAATCAATTGATTAATGACCAGCATGCTCTTTAAATTTTGAAAAGTTCTATAGAAAAGTAGGTCTATGTAGAAGACCTATTGTGATCAGACCTACTGAGGAGGGTTCGCCGAAAATTTACGCAGACCTCGTCGTTTAATCAATTGATTAACGGTCGACCCGCGCGAATTTTGCCGGACCCACCTAGTGGAATTAGTCTGTAGCTACAGTGGCATACCGCCTATAAACCCTTTTGATGGACAAATTGCGAATTGGTCCACCCGAAGGGTTTGAAATCGCGGTGCCGTTTGGCCGTAGGCCTTGGGCACTGATTTATCAGGGTTGTCAGGGTTGTCAGGGTTGTCAGGGTTGTCAGGGTTGTCAGGGTTGTCAGGGTTGTCAGGGTTGTCAAACAGTGCCAAAAGGCCTACGGCCCTATGGCACCGCGATTTCAAACCCTTTTCATGGACAAATTGCGAATTGGTCCACCCCGAAG
>Ga0302280_1002296_pt1 | contig 14842 bp, 9 predicted proteins | sample III_Fen_E1_1_FD_198771 | JGI IMG/M metagenome (GOLD analysis project Ga0302280, IMG submission 198771) | Peat permafrost microbial communities from Stordalen Mire near Abisko, Sweden - III_Fen_E1_1 | ecosystem: Environmental > Terrestrial > Soil > Wetlands > Permafrost | place: Sweden: Abisko...
CAATTATCCCGTTATTTGGAGAATAAATTATATTGGATTTAATACCATAAGTTGCAAGATGAGGTTGAGCCACTTCGCTAGCAACAATACCATTATAATTATAGCCAGAGCACGGATCGTAAATCGAATTACAAGTTATTGCTATCGAACCATTATAATTATTAAATGACCTTATACCATTTTGAGCATTAGTAATAGAATTATGCGCAATACTTACGTTCCCGGCAGGGTAAAAAGTATGCCTTTCCCCTTGATCTATTGCATAAGCAAAAGGGGCATGACCATTATTGTTAAATGTATTATAATCAATAGTTACGTAATCCAAATAGCCTGCCTGAACTCCTACATTACAATTTGTAAATGTATTTTGTTGAGTTGTTGCTGCTCCACCAACTACAAGGGAATACGTACAAGAGGTACAAGGCGAGCAATCGTAACAACTTTCTGCCCAAACTCCAGTATAACTACCGTTGCTGGTAGCAATATTTTGGAAGAAATTGCCATAAACTCCTAAGCTACTTTGCATAGAATGTACACCATATTCCATATTATCAAAATAGCACCCGGTAAAATTAGCATAAGCATAGACATTACTCATAGTTATACCAGCGTATGTTATGTCTCCTGAATATGGAGTTAAGGAAATGGTAGTTATTGTAGCTCCAGTCTGCCAATCCGCATACCAATTGGGACATGAGATAGTTGAGAAATTTCTGCAAGTAAATATACAATTAGTTGCAGAACCTGAATAATTTGCACTTGTTGCATTAATTACTATATCCTGGTAATCCTTATTAAATATAACCTCATTCAAATTATATACTCCCGGATTTGTTGAAGAAGGATTCACAACAACTGCACTCTCGGCATCTTCTATCAGAACTCCTCCACCTTCACCTGAAGCACCATTGACAGATAAAGCGGCTCCTGAGTTAAGGAAGATTCCACTCCACATTGCATCACAACCCGCATGTAAATGAGTGCAGGCGGTTGATGAAGGTGTTATTGTTAACGTATTCCCACTATTGATAATGATACTGGAGCCTGGCGTGAATTGTACATCACAACCAATAAATTTTGTAGCCTGGTCAACAGTAAGTGTTCCGTTTATCAATATGGTTGCATTTGTAAAATTACTTCCTCCTATAATTTGACTTGATTTTTCGGTAGGTATTACGGTAAAAATGCCAGTTGCACAGCAAGGTTGAACACTAAAATAATCGGAAGAAGTACACCCATCGGTTCCTGTTGCAGTAAATTCAATATACCCGCCGTATGTACCGAAGGCTACGGAAGCTGTTGAACCGGAACCGCTTGTCGGTAGGGATATAGCGCCAAAGGTTGTCCAGCTATAACTTGCTCCCGCAACTACATTTGTTACTGAATAGGTAGCAATGCTACAGCCAAATAAAGGCCCGTTAATTGTCGGTGTGGTTGGGGGTGGCTCTACAACCACGGTAAATGTTGCAAAACCATTACAATAGTAGGCATCTGATACTCCTACAGTATATACGTATGTCCCTGGTGTGGCATCTAATGGTGGACAAACTTGTGGATTAGCTATACTGGTAGAGGTTAGCCATGTAGGGGGAGACCAGTAATATGTATATGGGGCACTCCCGCCAGATGTAAAAACTGAAAGGGTTGTACAGCTACCAGGACAAACAGTATATGTTCCTAAAGGTGAATATACACGAAAATTATCAACATTAACTGTAACAGTTGTTGTTCCCGTGCATCCAATCGCATCAGTGGTTGTTACAGTATAAATAGTAGTAGTGGCTGGAGAAACTGTAACGGACGAACCTCTTAAGCTGCCGGGTTGCCATATATAACTATACATTCCACTGCCTCCGACTGTAGAAGCCGAGAGAGTGGTACTACCTACCCCTGTATTCGTACAAATGGTTGCAGGGTTAGGAGTAACGGTTACTATAGGATCACTCACTGTTACAGTTACTGTTGCAGTAATTATGGGACAACTTACATCCCCAGCCGTAACCGTATATACGCCAGATGCTGCAGCCGTTGCATTAATAATGGAAGGATTTTGAGAAGTAGAACTAAAACCATTTGGACCTGTCCAGTTATAATTTGCTCCAGACAGTGAGGACGCTGTAAGATTTAAAGTAGAACCAGAACATATAGGACTATTGCTACTTGCAGTAATTGTAGCCGAAGGGGTTGATTCCACAGAAACATCATCAATAAAGTAATAAGCATCTTGATCTCTAGCACAATCATAGTCCCCCCAGTTATATAAAGTAGTACTACTCGGTTGATTAAAATTTCCTATTGTAATCCAATTCTCACCCCCTTTTGCTGTATATGGTGCATAAATATGCACCCATACGCCTGGATCATAATTCAAGTCGCAAGAACATCCACAGTTTGCTGCTGTAACTAAGTAGGAGGGGTCTGTTGTAGGGATATAATTACCACCATAATCCGATAGAGGCCCGGAATAAAAAGGGGGACCTGTACCACAAGATTCACTATTTATATACTTTGTTACTTGCTGATTAGAAAAAAACATGCCTAAGCTAGTATTATCTACCCCATATAATGAATTTGGGGCTAAGCAAGCCCAAAATGAAACATTATAAACCTCCCCAAGAACCATTGGGGCAGAAAGTTTTTGTTGTATGTATTCTTCATTAACTACCGCACCACAACCAGGGCTTGGAACAAACGATTGATATAAATCAAGTCCCATATATCCCTTGCTTGTTTGAGGTGGATATACTCCTAAATGGTCATTTACCGCAGAACTCTGAGCCGTTTCACTATTTGGTATCCCTGTTGTTGATGGAGAATAACAAGAAGAAGAACTAATAGTATTATCACAGTTATTATAATAATCAGGGGTGCCAAAATCATTTGGATTCCACCAGGAACATACTGTCCAAGGAGCATCAAGATATTGGGGACAGTATGAAGTATTATATTGTGAAAAATCCCCATTAGTTATTAATTCTCCACTGCAAGGAGCGGTACCAGTACAATTTGGTGCTACTGCATATGGATATTGTTCAACCTGTTTAATATGAACATAATACATATTTGCTTTACGTGCATTAATGCCACTTGCCCTTATTTTAATATAATAAGTTTCACCAAATACAAGCCCACTCCACTGCATAAATTGAGGCGTTAATTTATGATAAGGGGTAGCAATTCTACCATTAATTGAATCTAAACTACTACAACTACCAGTGTATAAAGTCACATTTATTGTTCCTATTGCAGTATCATATGGATTTATAATTTGGAAGCCAGGGTTTGCAGAATCAGGAACAAAAGATATCCATGTAATAGAATCCCTCAAAAGAAATGCTGAATCACTGGGGTTTGTTAACACCAAGCTATACGGATTACTACAACTATCGCCAGGATTCGCTAAGGCTTTATTACTTAGTAAGCACAAAGAAAAAAGAAAAGTTAAAACTAGGGTGGAGGTTAGTTTTTTCATGGTGTGAAATTTATATTTGAATTAAGAAAATGTTATTAGTGACCTGATGCGCCTAATGCACAAAGTATAAAACAAGTACAGTGCTAAATGGTGTTGGCTTTATACTTGTACTCAGGTCAAGTGTTAAATCAGAAAGATTTAATAAATGTGGATTTTGTTAAATCCATACAAAGCCTAGAATTTTGAATTTCCAAAAGCAAACATAACAGAATAATATATACAAAACATTAAATTATCTTTATATATTTATATATGATTCATTTTCAACCTGATAAATTTATTTTACTATATAGCATAAATATTATCCACTTTAAATGCAAAAAGGAATAAACTTTTCGCGGATTTTTTCGCGATTCATTTTTACTTGCCGTTTCTTTAAATAGTTCGTTTTAAAAAGACTTTTGGCTGGCAAATAGTATTCTTATTGACTGGACAGTCAAAGTGTTTTTTCAGGGCTTTAAAGTGCCGGAAAAGCCCATTTCAAATTTCAATACCAACTCCGTTCAGACGATCATAAATCAATAATTTATGGGCAGAAAATGGCATTTTTTCGGGCTATTAATTTAGTGTCGGGGAAAATCTATTAGCAATCCCCTACTTGTATCATGATGAAACACTTTTAAGACTTAAATATTTGATTTTCAGCATTTTAGCTTTTTTAGTAAATTGTTTCACCCCTTTGACATTTATATCGCAATGATAATCAATAAATTAAACCCTGTTTTTAAAGTTTGGGACTTTTCCCTGTTTTTAATCAAATTTCGTGTCGATTTTTTTGCAAAAATGAAGATTTTTATTTTTCCCATTTTTAGGGTCATTTGAAGTGCTTATCTTTATCGTGAAAAATTGTATTGAAAAACTAATTTTATGAAGAAAGAATCCTGGGATTTTGATTTTGAAAAAGTAAAGGAACATCTTGAAACTTTACCGGACACAATTTCAAAAATTAAATATTTGATGCTCCAAATAAAAGAATATAGACAAGCTAAGGATTGGGTTGATTGGGATAAACATAAAGTATATTTCGACAAGCAGTGCGAAATGGAAATAAAAGTGCTCAAAGAGATTGCCTCTATGGATAATACCCCAAGTGAAAAGAAAGAAAGTACACATTTACAGACACCTCCATTAGAAATACTAATCAATGATAATGCTCCAATCAAATGGACTGGAACTTCCGGACAGTTAGTTTATTTGTTTGAGCTATTAAGAGAAAAAGATTTTTTGCCGACTTCTTTAGATTTACAGGCTACGATAAAAAAACATTTTGTAGATAGTAGGGGAAAAACCTTTACCTCACTTAAGCAATCCAAACAAAATTACCTAAACAGTAAAACTGGCAAACCTCAAAGAGCTGATGAGCTTGAAAAGCTTACTGATAAGACCAAAGAGAACGAATAGATATTCGTATTTTACTTTCCAATACGATAATCTCCCTTTACAGGTAAAGGTCTGGTAAAGCCTTTTTCCCACAAGGCTGTCATTACTTTGCATCCTCAATAAAAACGATATGGCAATACAAGTAGTTACAATAGACACCCAGGATTTTCAAAGCATTATTACCGATGCTTATAAAGAGGGCTATATTAAAGCCCAAAGAGACCGGGCTGCTGAAAAAGCAGTCCAAAAAGAAGAACCAAAATTTGGAGAGATTATCCGGGGCTGTAAAGAACTCCGTCAATATTTGATATATAAAGAATATTGGAGTGGCTCTGTTTCCACGTTAAGTAAAGTTGCGCCTCAATTATTAGCTGAAGGGGATAAACAAGGGCATGGATTAATTTTTCGCCGGACTTGTATTGATCATTCTTTCGCAAATGGTTTCCGTTTTCAATCCCTACCCAAAAGATAATTCAATAGCACTCCTTGTTTATATCTTTTTTATTGCGCTGTTCATGTTTTTAGTAATTTTAAAACATGAGACAATCCTGCCATAACCTTTTCGCCATTATATATGGGTATTTCATAATATTTTATTCGATTCCTTTCATATATTCTTTGCGACTAAAATTTGCGACCAAGTCTTGCACTTTCTTTTATTCACAAGGCTTTCGGAGGCATGTCCCCTTTCTTAACAGGGAATAACAGGAAAAGCACGTAACAAAAAGCACCCAAAATGACAAATAGAAATGATACGGGATTTTGTTTTTCATACTGCAAAAATAGTGCATGAAAAAGTGGTTTATTAAAAAGTCAATGACTTGCCGGAATTATAACAACACCTTCACCTGCTCGGCAGTAATTGTATTTATACAGGTGCAGTGGTTTCCATTCTTACAATCTACGCAATCTTTATCAAGAGCAAGATACTTTGCTTTTGGGCCCAATGGAGCCCAGCGCCCCGGGTGCATAGGACGAATGGACGGATATAAGCCAATTGTTTTTTTGCCAAGTGCAGCCGCTATGTGCAAAGGGCCGGTGCTGGCGGCAACGAGCCCATCAATGTTTGCTATAAATGCAATTAATTGGGTGAAGTCCAGCTTGCCTGTTAAATCAGTCACTTCAGGATGGTAGAGCAACATATTTTCTGTAATAGCTGCTGACTCGGCTTCGGTACCTGTTACAAATATTTTGAATTTATCTTGTGGAAGTATTTCTATCAGTTTGTTGTAATTATTCCAATCCCAGTTTCTTGCACTGCCCCGTGAAAGAGGGTGGATTATTAAATTGAATTTATTCGGATCTATCAACTTTTTCCATTCTTCATAAAGCGCAGGTAGCTTGGTAAGTCCGTAGCTTCCGCCCAACTTTATTAAAGATGGAACGTCATTAATACCTAATGGTTCTGCCAGTTTAAAGTTTAACTGGGCCTCATGTAAAGGAGAATTTTTACGAGTAAAATCAACCCGTTTATTGCAATAAAGCCAATTATAAAAGCGGTGGCTTGTGCCAATTCTATATTTGATTCCGGCCTTATAGGCCATTCTTGCAATTTCGGACTTTGGGAAAACATGAATAATAACTTCAGCGCCTATATTTTTAAAAAAGAAAGTGCTTTCATCTTCAGGCATGGCAGAAAGCGTATCCCAATCTATAAACTGATCTATATACTCGCAACAATCTATCAGAGGCTTTATGTATTTTTTCCCAAGAAAAAGTATTTCCGATTCCGGATATTTTTCTTTCAGATATCTTGCAAGCGGGAGCGTAAGCACCACATCACCGATATTATCGGTACGGCTGATTATAATTTTAGGCTTGGCGCTTAATTTCATTACTACAAACCTACATAAATCGGTTGAAATGCGCCAATATAAAAAAGCCAATCCCGCCTAAGGCGGGATTGGCTTCACACAAAAAAACTATACACGCTCTTTCTCAGGGAGCATGTCAGGGGTCATTATCGGTATTAACCGTTGTTCGCACCCCCCAATAAACAAACCCTTTACATTTATAATAACGCGGCTATTCTTAAAATAGTATGTATGGTGGTATTCATACTGAAAATCAAACCAAATCATTCTTTAATTATCTCCTGACGGAGCATCATCTTCATGACCTTTATGACCACCCCCAATAGGAACAACCAACTTAAAACCTACATTTCTTCCCATATTATAAATTCCCTGGTTTTGTTGGGTAACAATTACAGGAGTAAGCCCATTATAGGATAAAAAGTACTGGGGACGACTTGTATGATCGACATAAGCAATATTGGTCAAGTTAGTAACACTTATATAGAACGAACACATTACCCTTGAGGTCCTCGGATTAACAAAATCAGTTCCAATACCGGCATTATACAAGATATATCCAACGGAAGGAAGCTCTGTCCAATTTGCACTATATACATCATTTTGAGCCCAGTATTTAGCAAGCCCAATCTTAAAATAGGTACCTCTTAGCACCGACCTGTGGTTGTCATTAAATTTGAACTTGATATCAGATGTTAAACGGGGAGCCGGTGTAAAAGGCACATGTTCAGTTGAATCGGTTTGATGCAGAAGAATAGAATAGATATAGGTAAACCCATTATCCCACTGAATCCATTTCAAGCCGGCAGGATGTATATTCAAAAAAGCCTCCGTTCCGGCGATAATGGCGGTATTAGCCTGAAATTTGAACGTTGGAAAACCTTCCGTAATGGAATCACCGCCATTTTTGCTTGCCAGTCGGTTTGCAAATATAAAGTTGCCAATATAGTTACAGAATCCATCTACTTCAAAGCTTACATCCCGGCTGTTATTTCCAAATGCAATATCTGCCTCGTACCCCGATTCAGGTTTTAAATTAGGATCACCAATTTCATAGTTGCTAGTTCCCGGGTGTATCCCATTTTCTCCAACTTCGGTAATGGCAGGCGCACGGTAGCTTTTCGACACATTTAGTTTAACGTAATTGTTGCCTGGTAATTGGTAACTTCCACCTATACATCCTGAGAAACCGTTATAATCGCTATGGAAACCGGAGAAGTTGGTATAAGCAGGTATATTGGAATTAGGATATAATGTGCCTTCAGGTACCTCTGTCTGGCTTGATGTTCCGGGATTAAGCAAGTACAAACTTTGCCCTGTTTCCGTTCTTGTATCGTATCTCAACCCACCGCTCAGCGTAAGGTTTTTATAATCTTTCTCTAATATGCCATATCCGCCAATATCAAACAGGCTGTAACTTGGAACAAGAAATACGGAGGTATAGGGAGAAGGTGCTTCGGCTGCATTATTCATAGCTTCATACATACCATTGGCTCCTACCGTTAATTTCAATCCGGAGGTATCACCTGCAATTTGGTATTTTACAGAATAAGGTATATCATGCATGGTCATATTTAAAAGAGGAACGGTTCCTGTATCAATTTCCTCCCGGTGATCTTGCGTATATCCTATATCAGCAACAATGCGTCCCTTACCGGCATTTATACTATTTTGCCAGGATATTACATCGTGTTGAATTTGCTGATAACCCACCGATGTAGGATTATAGGATAGAAAGTTACCTTGATTCGGATATAATTGTCCGTTGATTGGAAAATCAAACTTAAATTGCCCTGTGGCACTATCTCGATTGCCATCCGGGATTTCAATTGTGCGTTGAAGAACACTTACCGTTAAGCGGCTATAGCCCCACTGCTTTTCCAATCCGATAGTCAACCTCGCATTATCTTCCCTGGATGCGGTACCCCAGACATATCCATCTTTGGGATCCCAATAACTGTGGGTGTCCTCCTGACTTAATCTTAAATCCCAGACAATACCATTTTTGTCTCCTGCTACATCAGCAGAGGTCCCAATAAGTCCATTGTTGGTTTGATATTCGCCAAGAACGCTGCCTTGTATAGTTCCCTCTTCCGGGAAGGGAGCCGATTTGAAACTAACTACGCCACCCACCGCATCGGAACCATATTGAAGGGAAGCAGGTCCCCTGATTATTTCTGCATTATAAACAGCATATTGGTCAATTTGAATACCGTGTTCATCACCCCATTGAAAGTCCTGCTGCCTTACTCCGTCAAAAAGTGTTAGTACACGGTTAAATCCCAATCCGCGTATTTCAGGTTTCGAAACTCCCGGACCGGTAGTTATAGCTGTAATACCCGGTTGTGTTGCAATACCATCCACCACATTGGTAGAAGCTTGTTGAACCAAAAAGTCATGCGTAACAATAGATACCGGTACGGGCGCCCGTTGCACATTCGTGGCATTGCCCAATGCTGTAACTACTACCTCCTGCGTGGCCGCAGCAGAAACAGCCATGGTAAAATTGAAAGTCACATCGCCCTTTATGTTGATTGATTTGGTTAATGTAGCATACCCTAAAATTTCAACCTCAACCATATAGGTGCCTTTTGGTAAGGAAGCAATTTTATAATTTCCTTTTATATCTGAAGTCGCACCTACTTGAAGTTGAGGTAAATAAATGACCGCACCCGGAATAGTTTGACCGCTGGCAGAGTCTATAACCTTGCCGCTTAGCGATTGTGCATCTATCTGCCAACAGGCAAATAAAAGCGAAATGAATAATAGAAATATATATTTCATAACAAATATTGTTAAATAATGTAAATACTGCGTAAAAGTCCCAGTAAGAATTACAAGGTTCCGGGGATATAAAAAATTGGATTATAATTCCTTACGCTACCATAGGAGGCGCACGAGAGGAAAATAAAGAAAAGGGCTCAAAAGAAACAGCTTGAGCCAAAAAGGTATTTTGAACCTTAACAAAGAAATTATGAGAAGATACCTCTATGTGGACTGATTGGTCATCGAAACCCGGAAATTCAAAATCGCAAATAGGGCAATGGTGCTCACCTTGATGGAAGTGGTGAGCATTTTGAACATGGCAATGTATGTCATCGGCGTGTACTACATCGTGGATATCTTTAACAGCATAAAACCAAAGGAATATGCCGAGAAAGAATAGCGAACCGACTCTTCTAAAGATAGATTTTGCCCTCATTAGGGTAACAAAGATAGAATTATTTAATCAATGAAAAAACTTCAACACGGCGGTTCAGATAATTCTGTTTGCCGTCATTGGGGGCTACATAATGTGTTTTACCGAAACCCTTATAGACTACCCTTTCAAATTTAACACCATGATGATAGAAGTAGTTTGCAATAGAACTGGCGCGTAATACAGAGAGGTCTTTATTGTACATTTCATCTCCAAGACTGCATGTATATCCGTTAACACTTATTTTTAGCCTTTTATTAGCCTTCAGCATGGTTACAACAGAATCAAGGGCCGGGTAAAACTTTTTATCTAAATCGTACCTTGCCAGCTGGAAATAAACAATGCAAGAAAGTTTTAATGATTTCATGGCAGAAGCATTGGCACCAATAGTATTAAATGTATCCGCTTTAGCGGTATCTATCTTAGGAGGTTTGGGGTTTATGTCATATGAATATATATCCAAATCGCCATGCCCGCCTAAACGCGAGGATGAAAAATATCCATGATAATCTTTATATGTAAAAAAGATATCATCTCCGGGTGAATTTATAGGAGCGCCCAAATTTTGAGGCGTCGACCATTTACCATTGTCAAATTGAGAAACAAAGATATCATACCCCCCTAAGCCACCATGTCCTTTTGAGGAAAAGAACAATGTTTTATTATCAGGCATTAAAAAAGGGCCATCTTCATCCTCAGCCGTATTAATATCCGGACCAAGGTTTTGAGGGTCTGACCAATTACCTGCACTATCCAATGTACACATATATATATCCCGTCCGCCATAACCTCCGGCCATATCAGTTACCAGTATTAACTTTTTACCATCATTGGAAAGAAATAAGGAAGGAACAAATGCACCTTTCAGCTTTGGAATGTTTTTACTTAAATTCTGCGGTGCACTCCATTCTCCATTTACCCTTTTCGATTGTAAAATACTTCCATCTCTAAAACTGAAAAGTGTTTTTTGATCGGCCGACATAAAAACGGTGGCTGTATGCAATTCCTCTTCATGAAGGTGGATTTGGTGGGAATATAAAACAGGAGTTGACCAAACACCATTTTTATCTTTTTTTGATTCATAAATATCTTCCAGGTATTTTCCGGTAGCATCGTCTACTTTAGGGTTTTCCCTTGTAGGACGGCGGGAAGTAAAAGAAATGGTACTGTCGTTATTAAAAAGAATTTGGGCATATTCGGGGTATTTTGTATTCAGAGAGTCGCCCATATTGATAACAGTTAACTCCTGCTTAAGTTTCCCGTTTATAAGATACGCAGTATAATCGGGCGTTTGTTTTAAAATGCCGGGGGCCATGTTACATATTTGTAGATTCTCATCTATTTCCGCCATTACTTCTTCATTGGACTTATCATTAACTAAATCTGCTTTGTATTTTACAAAACAATAAGAAGCACTATCATATTGCTGCTCTAACATATAACAATAACCCAGGTAATAATACGCTACAATGGCAGTATCTTTTGAATCGGAAGGAGTATATCTGATGGCATTTCTCAAATAAGGAAGTGCTTTAATTTTAGCCGAATCTGATAAATAATAAAGTTCGCCCACGCGAAAATTAGCATAGCTACTTTGCGGATTAACAGCTACTGCCTGTTTGAATAAATTAAATGACCTTCCAAAATGGCCTTGCTGCCATTCTGACTCTGCATTTTTAATGAGCTCCTTCTCTTTTCCACCTGTTCCGCTAGTAGATTGGGCAAGGCAAAGGCCAGACAACATTGAGAATAGTACTGCTGTCAGGCATATCCGCCACTTTGAATGGATCATAGTAATTACGTAATTAGTCATCATAGCTCAATTTTAACAAAAATACCCTGTACACTTTGATATAAACGCTGCTTGAAATAAATCTTTTTAACAATGGATAGTTAATCTGTATTGCCAAATTTAACTATTTACCATGTATTCCTATTAATATCAAACGCCTCTAAATAGTCAGATACCTTTTTAAGGAAGCTGCCTCCTAAAGCCCCATCAACCACCCTGTGATCATACGATAACGAAAGGTACATCATGTGGCGGATTCCTATCATATCGCCAAGCGGAGATTCTATCACCACAGGTTTCTTTTTAATGATTCCAGTGGCTAAAATGGCTGCTTGCGGTTGATTAATGATAGGGGTTCCCATTATATTTCCAAAGGTACCAACATTTGTTATAGTAAATGTGCCACCCTGAGTGTCATCGGGCATCAGCTTATTAATCCGGGCGCGTCCGGCCAAATCATTTACCTGTTTAGTTATACCCAGTAAGCTGTTTCGGTCAGCATATCGTATTACAGGCACTATGAGGTTACCACTCGGTAAAGCAACGGCCATACCAATATGAATGTCTTTATGTCGAATAATACGGGTTCCATCTATAGATACATTCACCATGGGGTAATCTTTCAGGGCTTTTACCGTGGCTTCTATAAAAATTGGAGTAAAGGTTAGTTTTTCACCTTCTTTCTTTTCAAATTCCTTTTTCACTTTCTCCCTCCATAAAACCAAATTTGTAACATCTGCCTCTACATATGAAGTAACATGCGGGGACACCCTTTTAGACATTACCATATGGTCGGCTATGAGTTTCCTCATTCTGTCCATTTCAATAATTTCATCATTCGCTCCAATAGCCATTGGCTTAACAGGATTTTCTTTTACTACTGCATTTGTTATTTCCTGAACTACAGAAGGCTTTAAATTAGTGGTTTGCGAACTGCCATTTGTATGCCTTTCTGGAAGATAGGAAAGCATATCATTTTTGGTAACCCTTCCGGATTTACCACTCCCCGCTATGGTTTCTAACTCACTAACTGTAATTCCTTCCTTTTGGGCTATACTTCTTACCAGAGGAGAATAAAACCGGCCGGAATTAGAGAATCTTGTAGCCGGTTCAACAAGGGTTTTGGTTAAACTTTTTGCAGAAACAGGCGCAGCAACGGAAGTTTTGCTTGTTTCAACAACCGGAGTACTGGCGGATGCATCCAAAGCAGCACCATCCGTTGAAATTATTGCAATTGTTTTCCCCACGGGAACCACATCCCCTTCTTTGCATAGTTTCTTTATTAAAATACCGTCCGAAGGAGCCGGTATTTCAGAATCTACCTTATCGGTTGCTATTTCAAGAAGTGTTTCATCAGCCTTTACTTTGTCACCTTCATTCTTAGTCCATTTAATGATGGTCGCTTCTATTACACTCTCGCCCATTTTGGGCATAAATATTTCTGTCTGTGCCATTGCTGTCCTTAAATGAAGGGCAAAAATAATAATATTATTATGAAAATCCTACTTGTAGTCTTTATATTCAGTTAAAATAAGACATAATTAAGCTCCAACTTCATATATTTTCATGGTGTAGAATCACTAAGTAGTATATCTTTGCATGCCGTGAAAAAAATTCAAGCCAGATTTAGCGATTATACCCAACTCATTAAAATGAGGTTGTCGTTTCTTGTAGTATTCTCGGCATCAATGGCTTACCTGTGGGCAACCGACAGGCATGTTGAACCTTTAACCATATGGCTTTTATCTATCGGCGGATTTTTAATTACCGGGGCAGCCAATACTTTTAACCAAGTTATTGAAAAAGATTCCGACAAACTCATGAAAAGAACCCTGACACGTCCTTTGCCGGGTGAACGAATGAGTGTTACACAGGCTCTCCTTTTTGGAATTGTATTAGCTATTACCGGGGCATTTTTGCTTTTTAAAATAAATATGCTTTGTGGATTTCTTGGAATAAGCGCCATGCTTATTTATGCCGGAATTTATACCCCATTAAAAAAGATTACCCCGCTTACTATTTTCCCCGGTGCCGTGGCTGGTTCTTTACCTGTTGTAATTGGCTGTGTGGCTGCAACCGGAGAAATCACAAAAGGGGCCGTTATACTCTTCGCCATTCAATTTATATGGCAATTTCCTCATACCTGGTCTATTGCATGGCTGCTGGATGAAGAATACAACAAGGCAGGTATTAAAATGCTCCCTACTGCCGGTGGAAGGAATAAAGCCTCGGCCATTATCATTTTACTTTCTACTTTCCTTATTATTCCCGCAGGGCTATTATTATACATGTATCAATCGGCTGGGGTAAATGTAGCATGGCTGCTCGTACTCGCAGGTGTTACATTCTCCATTTTTGCCTATAAGTTATACACCGAAAGAACCAACAAATATGCACTGCGATTAATGTTTAGCTCATTCGCCTATTTGCCCTTTGTACTCATAGTGTTGGTGCTCGCAAAATTTTTATAACCCGTTTGCAATTGAAGTGGTGCAATTAATGCATCTCTAAACTTAGGTTACTCCCCTATAACTTACCACCGTTAACTTCGCTTAATTAACTCTTGGTTAGTTTTGCTTTTCCAATGTCCAATCAACAGTTTCGGTGGTTTCAATCCAATTATTTCCTGATTTACGGAATACCTGTGTGGCAAGTCCATAGATATCCCTAAAACTTTGCTCCAATTCACCGACTGTCATTTGGGGTTGAATGGTTATTACCCCTGAAGAATGTATGGTACGGCAATCAGCAATACTTTTACTGATATGTTTCATTGGCTTTGGGGAAGGCGACCCACCTCCTTTATTAGATTTGGAATAAAATTCCAATTTAAGATGAGGAAACATTTCGCTGAATTCTTTTTGCACAGCAAAAATTTTTCGCTGGTCGTTAATTGTGATTTGCATATTTTTTCATTTTATTCTTGAATACTTAAAAGAGGTATATGGGTCAAAAAGGCCATTTCTTTAGTTATGCTATGGTGCATAATACCTTTTAAAAAGCTATAGTGATGGGGAAACATGGCAAGTACATCTACATCATGCTTATTTACAAACGCATTTATTTCTGCTACCATATTATTACCGGCAGGAAAATAAAGGGAATGGTCTAAATCAGCCAACGCATTTTCCAGGTTAACTTCAGTGGCTGCCTTTTGGTAGGTTGCAAGTTCGTTCGGATTTAAA
>Ga0302280_1002302_pt1 | contig 14817 bp, 13 predicted proteins | sample III_Fen_E1_1_FD_198771 | JGI IMG/M metagenome (GOLD analysis project Ga0302280, IMG submission 198771) | Peat permafrost microbial communities from Stordalen Mire near Abisko, Sweden - III_Fen_E1_1 | ecosystem: Environmental > Terrestrial > Soil > Wetlands > Permafrost | place: Sweden: Abisko...
ATGCTTCCAGTAATTTAGTCCCTAGAACGAATCGCCTATGTTGTTTCCATCTTCTACTTGAAGCGAGCATTCCATTCTCAGTATTTTTAAGCATTTGAGAATCCAATTGTTGAATAAAGTATTTATGGTAAAATTGCCCCCGTGCTTTTAAGACAACTTCAATATATTTTCTGAAATCATCACTTTCATAAGCAGCGACATCATTTATCAAATTCTTATCTAAAGGATTTAAATCAATAATTGAATCTAAAGCATATTTACAATAAACCATGAAGTCATTTGAAGGATTGCTCGTTTCCTTAATTGCAAAAACCGATGAACTTGACCACTGCCGACCGATTTAAGCTGACCACCTGTGGCCGATTCAAATTGACCACCTGTGACCGGGGCAAATTGACCACCTGCTGAAGATAAAAACATTCATGCTGTAAAGGGGCCATAGGGAGTAAGTTCGTAAAACAAACTTACAAAATATGGCAAACAATACAATCAGCATGAGTAAAATAAGACAAATACTGCGGCTGCATACGCAGGGCAGTAAAAAGCTACAGATAGCAGAACAAACAGGGGTAGCCCGCAATACCCTGAAGAAGTACATCAAAGAATTTACCCAAAGCGGGTTAAGCTTTGAAGAGATCAGCGAACTAAGTGATAAAGACTTAGAAGACCTGTTCATCAGGGAGGAAGAAAAACCCATAAAGGCTAAACAGCAGATACTGTTCAGCCTCTTCCCTTCCATAGATAAGGAGCTAAAGCGCAAAGGAGTAACCCGCAGACAGATATGGCACCGGTACAAACAGGAACACCCAGATGGTTTTGGGCGCAGCCAGTTCAACAGCTATTTTGCAGCGTGGAAAGCGCAGGTAAACTGCACCATGCGCATGGAACACAAGACGGGGGATAAAATGTTTGTTGACTTTGCGGGGGATACCCTGGAGCTTGTTGACAGGCAAACAGGCGAAATAAAGAAGGTAGAAGTGTTTATATCTATACTGGGAGCCAGCCAGCTTACCTATGCGGAAGGTGTAATGAGCCAAAAGCAGGAAGACTTTATAGGAGCCTGCGAAGGAGCTTTGTATTATTATGAAGGGGTTCCGGCTGCGATAGTGCCGGATAATTTAAAGCCTGCTGTAAAGAAAAGCAGCAAGTACGAGCCTGTAATAAACGAGACTTTTGCTGATTTTGCCGACCATTACGGCACATCCATATTACCGGCCCGTGCTTATCGTCCCAGGGATAAGGCATTGGTAGAAAATGCGGTGCGCAATATATACACCCGTGTATATACAAAGTTAAAAAGCAAGACCTACTTTGAGTTGGAGGCACTCAATGCAGACCTGCATGCAGAGATGGAAGAATACAACCGTATTGCATTGACAGGCAGAAGCTACGGGCGAAGGGAGCAGTTTGAAGAGATAGAACGTTCTGCCTTACAGCCTTTACCCGCTTTACGCTATGAGTTAAAGAAGCATGTCTTTGTTACAGTAATGAAAAACGGGCATGTATCTTTATCTGCGGATAAGCACTATTACAGCGTTCCTTATCGTTTTATAGGGCGTAAGGTAAAACTCACCTACTCCCGGCACACTGTAGAGGTATATTACCACCACGAACGTATAGCCATACATAAGCGACTGCGCAGCCCTTATAACTACACAACAGACAAAGACCACCTGGCTTCCGCCCACCGCTTTGTAAGCGAGTGGACGCCGGAGCTTTTTATAAACTGGGCGCAAGGCATACATGAAGATGTCAGGCTGTATATTTTAAAAGTGCTGGAACGAAAACAACATCCTGAGCAAGCCTACAAATCCTGTGTGGGTATATTAAGCCTGGGCAAGAAGGCAGGGCATGAACGTTTAATCAAAGCCTGCCAGCGTGCATTAGGCTATGGTATATACAATTACAAAACCATACAGAAAATACTGGAAAAAGGTATGGATAAAACTGATATGGAGGAAACAGAACAGTTAGAAATGCCCTTGCATGACAACATCCGGGGCGAAGAGTACTATCAATAAATAATAACCAATCAAAACAACAAAAACATGAATGAAACAACGTTAGAGAAAATGCGAAAGATGAGATTCTTTGGCATGCACCGGGCTTTTAAAATCAACCTGGAATCCGGCAAACAGGAAAACTACACTCCCGATGAAATGGTAGCCCACCTTGTAGAAGCCGAATGGGATGACAGGCAAAACAGGACGATAGAAAGAGGGGTCAGAAATGCCCGCTTCCGTTATAAAGCGGCTTTGGAAGACATCCTCTATCATACCGACAGAAACATTGACAAGAACCAGATTATGCGCTTTACCGACTGTACCTTTATTGACAAACACGAGAACATACTCATTACCGGCAGCACAGGTATAGGTAAAAGTTTTTTATCTTCTGCTTTAGGCCATCATGCATGTAGCATGGGGCATAAAGTAGCATACCATAGCGTTCCTAAACTCTTTGGCAAGTTGAAAATGGCTAAGGCGGACGGTTCTTATATGAAAGAGATTGCTAAGATAGAACGGCAGAACCTGCTTATACTCGATGACTTCGGCATACAGCCTTTTGATATGCAGGGCCGTGCCGCTCTATTGGAAATCATTGAGGACCGGCACGGAAAAAGCTCACTTATTGTTACCTCACAGGTTCCGGTAAATAAATGGCACGATGTAATCGGCGAAAAAACGGTGGCAGATGCTATCCTTGACAGGATTATACACGATGCCCACCGACTGGAACTGAAAGGTGAATCACTGCGAAAGAAACTTGCAAAACAAAACTCAACTAACAATAACTAAAAATTAATACCTTTGTTTAACGACTCGATACAGTTCTTGAATGTATTAATCTTCGCCAGCAAAATCACTGGTCAATTTGCTTCGGTTGAAGGTGGTCAATTTAATCGGTTTACGCACGTAATTTAAGTATTCTACTATTTTTTCAGTTATAATCTCTCCTCCATCTTCATCTCTTTTGTGAATTGAAATCCCCCTTCGGTCTTTGCCTATTTTTTCTGCAATGGCCATAAAAACATCATAACTATCATTCCCATCCCTTGCAGCGCTACGTTGCTTATCTGATAATTTTTGCAAGAATAAGAGGGATGACTGAACACCTACCTGTGGCAAAAAGGCTTCAACTGGAAGGTCAATCGAGGCAAGTATTTTAAATCGCTCCAATATCCATGCACGTACATATTCAGTATTAGGGTTTCCTAAAATGCCATCTGGTAAAACTATTGCCATTTTTCCTCCGGGTTTAAGAAATTGATAACATCTGTCGATAAACAAAATCTCTGGAGGTTCACTGGAACTTATACCCATTTTAGTCCAATTGCCTTGGTCATCTTGTTTCCAATTATACCCTAAATCATATTGACTAAGGATTTCAGGGTCATTAATTGGAATTTTAGCTCCAAATGGCGGATTTGTAAAAATTAAATCAAATTTTTCTAACGCATGTTCATGGTAATACTTCCCCTTATCTGCACTTTTCTCAATACTTGCATTCACCTGTTTTTCGAAACGCTTAATATCAATAGTGTTTGCGCCCTTTGGGTATTCAAGGGAATTAAACTGAAATATATTTGCATGACCGTCTCCCGCCATCACCATATTCATCCGGGCTGCCCGTTTTAAATCCGGGTCAAAATCCACTCCGAACAGATATTGTTGGGCATACTGTTGAACTTTTTCATTTACATCAAGGGCATTGTACTTATCACGCAACCATTCTCCCTTTAAATTTGGATATAACTGTTTGGCTATTTTTCGCCGTACATGTTCGAGAACTAAAACCAAAAATCCTCCGCTGCCACACGCTGGATCCAAAACCCGCTGATTGTCTTTTGGGTCAAGAATCTCAATCATTAATTTTACAATGTTACGAGGAGTAAAAAATTGCCCGGCTTCCTGCTTTAATGTATTTGAAACTATTGTTTCGTAAGCCAAACCTTTAACGTCCACTGTAGCATCGAGAAAAGAATACTTAGCCAATTCACCAGCAATATATCCAAGTCCCTTATCTGTAAGTTCTATTTCTTCATTCCCTTGAAAAACATCCTTGAAAAAAGGTGATTGTTTTACTTCTTTAAATAAGCTTTTAATCCGTTTTGATATTGCTGCCCGCCCTTCCTCAGAATTATTCTCTTTTACTCCAACCCAAAACTTTCTTCTATATGATTCATCTTTTTGCGCACAAATAATCCTCCGTTGTTCGTCATAAATTTTACAGAAAATGAGATTCAATAATTGCCAAAAGGCAGTTTTTTTCATTCCTTCATTTCCATATATGTAATCATGGCACCGCTTAAATGTTTTAACCAAAGAATCATTGGCGGGATTACGTGGAATATATTTATCTGACCGTTCTAAATCTTCTAGTAATTCATCTGCCCCGGGAAAATCGGAAAGTTCTTCAAATGTAATATCAAAAGCAGATTTTTTCTTTTGCAGGAATGAATAACTAACACCATTAGTCCAAATACCAAAATCACAGTTTTCTACCGAACCAAGAGCATTCTCAAGAGTAACAACTACTCCTTTCTTCTTATCTGTTTCTTTTACCTTAGAATCCAATACTACACACAGACGAATAATATTATCCTGGGTATGGGGTGCTTTTTCCTTAAAGACTAATAACTCCATTTTTCTCTTCCATTTTTTCCCTTCTTCATTTTCCCCCAATACAGAAAAATCACGCTCCATGTCTGTTAAATCAAATCCATATTCCTCATTAAGCATTCGAATAAGGCTTTGAAGGTTTTGCTCTTTCTCCGTAGACTTTTTAGCCACGCCAGTAAGAAGGCATATAAGAGAATTCTCGTCTGCAACGGTATCTTCTATTTCGTCAATTTCACTGTCAATAATTTCTTTTGCCATACGTTATGAGTTTAAAGTCAAGGTTTTATACCAATAAAAGAAAGCCTCCGGATTCAATTTTTTGAGTTTGTTAAACTTGTTATAGTCCAATTCTGTTATCTCTAAATCTTTTACTTGTTCCGGGGATGAAAATCTTTCAAATGGCTGAAGATTATCCTGTAAAAGAATTTTACTTAGGTAGGCTGCTTTAGCGGCACATATTGTTGCATCTTCCAATGTAAAGCGTGATAAAATGAAATTCACAATATTGCTAATACCCTTTTGCAAGTGTCCAAATTGTTCGTTTTCCTCTCTCCGTGAAATTATAAGGCTCGCTTGTATAGTATCATTCAAAACATCCTGCCAACTGCATTTCAGCCCACGATATTCAATTTCACTATTTGAAATATTTATAAATGATTGCTTAACGAGCTCTATATCTTGAATACCCTCAGCCAAAGAAGAAATATCATATAGCTGCTTTATTATTTCTGTAGGCCTACCTTTAGTATAAAGTATTCCAACAGTGGTTGGTGCAAATGCAGTGAGTTTGTCTCCTAAAATACAATCTAGAGCTGGAACCCTCACAAGGATTGGCTCCCCATCAATTTCGAACCAACTGTGTTTAATTGGTTGCTGTAAAACTTTCGGATAATAATTATCTGCAAAAAGCACATCGAGCAAAATTGGTTCCTCCCCAAAATGGGCATCAACTGCACTTTTGTAATAAAACTTGTAATGCCCTACGGGGGCCTTAGTAGGATTTTTCCGGTCATTATCCTCTTTCCATGAAGAAAAAATACCGTGCGAAACCACTTTGTCGAACAATTCAGGAAGCATTTCAGGATTAACATTGCAAATAATGTCAATATCAATACTGAATCGCTTGGGTTTATCATTTAGAAGTATAAGAGATGTACCTCCTTTGAATACTAAATCTAATCCAACCATACGCAACTGTTCCAATAGAGAAAAAGCTTTTATAACTTTCTCCATAAGTTTTAAATCAACCTTCCTTCCCAGACCTGCTGCTCGTTCTTTAATCCAATCTGAAGTATGTGACTTTGCTGAAATCATAATTCCTTATTTGCAAGTGGCAATTGTGATAAATAATTTTCAAGTTCTTTAATTCGCCCTCTTCTTCTTGCATATCTTTTCAACTTACTCATATTTATAGAATATTTCTCAAACGCACTTTGATAGATGAAGTTTATCTCATTTTGCTGTGCAGAAAACAAGCTGACATCTATAAAGCAATCTACCAATAGCTTCTCCAGAGATGCTGTTTGAATATTTTCACGTTGTATTTGTGGTGCTTCGCTAATCAATCCTTTAACAATTATTACTTCGTCAAAATTAGAAATATATCTTTCATAAATCTCCTTATCTGGGTTGAGATATACTTTTTTGCTAAAATCGGTTAGACAATTAAAAACGGACTCAGTAGCTTCTTTTTCTGTTTCAACCACCAAATAAAACTTTAAAGTTTGGTGGAGCATTAGTTCGTTTAGCCATCTGCTGTCCCATACACAAAGCTTTATCAATGGAAGCTCTTTAGCTATTTTATTATGAATTCGTTTTAAATAGGCGGATATTTCAGGTGTAAACTTTGGCTTATTGTTTAATGAATAAATATTTCTCCCAATATGAGTTATTATCCCTTTTGATTTTAAATCATATATTCTCCAAGAAATAGTCTTCTTTTCTGCATCGGGATATATTTCGCTTAGAAATTCCCTCAATTCATTACTTGTGAATTGAGTTTTTCCTTCAAAATGATTAATGATTATATTACTGATATTCGTAGTCAAGAAGATAGATTTGGTATTACATTACAAAGATAAGTATTCTAATTGAATATTTTAGAACTTTGGCATATTTTATTATTTATTGCCAATGTTTTGATTTTATAAATACTGATTACCTGTATTTTATATATTTAATGATTTTAATATTAAAACCAAACCTTTGGCAATAAACAAATCTTATTGCCAAAATTTAGATACATTATTAGTTTTTAGTTAAGTAGAACCCCGGTGCCATTACTTTGACAAATATTTTATCCGTTGCCTTATCATAAAATATTCCTTCAGGAAATATTAGTGTCTGAATTAACCTTTTTGTACGAAGATTGCCTGATGTCCATATTCCAGATAGGTTACCCATTATTCTTTCTGCTTCCTTCTTAATATCTCTTTTGGGAACCAACCCAGCTTTTATTTTCTCCATTTCATTTTCAATTTCCTCCGTTTCTTTCTGAAATTTTGCAAGCTGTTTATTATAAAGACTCTCCTTAATTAGTCCAAGCGAGTATCTTTCTTCAACAAGCTCAATTTTATTCTTAACACGCGTGCGGTATCCTTTATGAATTATTAAGCTATTGCAGGTCATTTTTTCTAACTCTATAAAATTGAGGGAAAATTCCTTTTTTAATGAAGGATAATTCTTCTCATCAATCATTACAGTCCGAAGTATTTCCATAAACTGTAACCCAAGTTGCCCTGCATTTTTATTGCAAGAGCAGCCTGTTGTCCGGCATTTATAATAAGGTATATCTTTCTTTCTTACAATATATCCTGTCATTTTTGACTTGCATTTATGACAGAATAATATTTGTTTAAGTGGCAGCCTTTCATTATTGATGCAATAACTGGAGTTTGGATTTCGGGAACTGGATAATAGTTCATTAACTGCAAGAAATATTTCTTGCGAAATAATCTTTTCATGTTTCCCCTGGACTATTTTCCCTTCCAGCAGTCTGTTTGAAATAATGCCACAGTAGAAAGGGTTTTTGAGTATATGAGAAATATTATTCCTACCAATTCTGATTCCCATTGTTTGCAAGCGTTTACCAATTTCAACCTGCGTTAAACGCTCGTAGAATTTCCATAGGAACGCTTTGCGATTTATTGGAAACGATTTTGCGCTTACCATTAATAGTTACAGTATCGTACCCTAAAGGCGGCTTAAAACACCAACCACCCCTTAATAATGTATCCCTCATCCCAGCGACAGTCTTTTCACGCCTTAATTGATTATCATATTCACTAAAAATAAACTGAATATTTTGTTGAAGGCAACCGCTTGGTGTATTTACATCTGTAGGTTGGCTCACAGAAACAACACTAATCCCAACCAGCTTAAGTTGTTCCGTAATATAAATCGCATTTGCACCGGAACGGGAAAAGCGGTCAACGCTATAAACAACAATGTAAGAAATTTTCTCCCGACTTTTCTGAACAAATGAGAGCATGTTATTAAACTCAATCCTTTCATCTGTCTTTGCACTTTCGTAAGTACCTCCGAAATAAGCCATAATTCGATACCCTTGTTTTCGCACATAAGTTTCACAAGCTCTTCGTTGTGTGTCAAGACTCATGTTATGCTCTGCCTGTTCTCTAGTTGATACCCTCGTGTATATAACGCAAGTATTATTTCTTTCTGTTTTTGCAGGCTTTCCTTTGGCAAATTTTTCAAATGCTCTGATGTTTTTCATATTTCTGGATTTAATAGTTGTGCTTTCAAATAAAAGAAAAGAAGAAACGAGTGGGAATAGTGCCTCTGGAATTGTCTAATTGGGACAAGTGCAGATAAAATTCCCAAGAGTGGGGTAAATGTTGGGATGTGAGGCTAAAAATTCCACGAGTGCGAGCAAACCGTACAACTTGTGTAGTTAAAACCGCCACTTGTGCAGCTAAATTTCCCACAAGTGCATCCATGAATACCAAAAGTGTAGCATAAATGGACCATAAAACAATAACTGTTGCTGATTGTTGCTTAACTGTTCCTTAACTGTAAGGCAAAAGTGTAGCCATTATTATCACTTGTGCAGGGAAAAATCCCGGTAATTGCAACATGTAAATACTAATTTTGCAACCGACAGTCATAAAGCTATGATAAACCGCATTGCCTTGCCAGCCATACTTGCAAAAAAATTCATCAACGATTATGATGCGGTGATGAAACATTATAATACGGAGCAGCAGATTGAGTTAACCAAACATCTGTTGGACATACTGGAGTTGGTAAAACAGTATCAGGAAAATAAAAATGAGAAGCTATATAAAGATATTCAAAGTAAGGAAAAGGCACTCGTTGAAAAATATAAGCAATCCCTGAAACCATACAAGGCAAAAGCCTTTTACAAGTTTTTCCAATTTGATATAGTCGTAGCGGAAAAAGACATATACTCTACAGCGGAATATAATAAGCTGCCGCCCGATGAACAACAGTTGTCAGATACCGAGATAAATACTTTTCTAAATATATGCGCTAACATCCTTAATAGTTCACTAGACAGGCTTTATCTGGATAGCCCTTCTGATACTGAAAAAATACTTAACTCACAAAATTCGGTACAAGAAGAATTAACCGCCGACCTGCCGGATAAAGAAATTACCCGTTCCCGGCAAATGCTCGCCATCTATTATTTATTGAAGGGTGACTTCAATATTGAACACAGAAGTACCCACAACGTGAGCGATGTTGCCAAGTTTATCCACCTGCTTACCGGAACAAAATTTTCAGGCTTGACCAATTCCGAAATTTATAAGAAATATAAGAAGATACCTTCCCACAAGCAAGGAGCAGAACTAATCAAGGATTTGAAATTTATCCGTCCCTACTTTGAATCATTACAACTGAAAGATGCTGTAGCCCTAATTGATTCAGAAATCCAAAATGCCCTGAAAGAAATCCCGCTTTCAGAGCGCAAGAATTACAGGTAATCCGTATTACCAAAACCCTAAAATACAAACTACTGATATAGAGGCATAAATCACCTCTCAAAATAAGATGGATACCCCCATAGGGAGCCCCTATGGTCATTTTCGACCGTTTCTTTGCACGGAAAATGATAAGAAATAGTTACTAAACAATTAAAAACCAATTACATGGAAAAAGCCAGAATCAAGTTTGATTTCAGTGAAAATGAGGAAGCGAAAACAGTAACCATTAGCTATACGCATAATGGTGTGCAGAAAGAAGAAAAGTCCATCTTTTTAAAAAGCCAGGGTGATTTTGAAATGAAGGTATTAAAATACTTTGCCCTTTCCTCCATCAGCGAACTATTTACAAACGAAAGCAACAATGCATGAGTGTAGAGAAACATGTTTTAAATGATGGGCGCATAGCCCTAATAAAAAAAGTGCTGACTAACCGGGCGCAGAAAGGCACCCCTGCTTACTATGAAATTCGGGTTGATAAAATAACTGCGGTACAGCGCACTAATGAGATAGATAAATTTGACGGGTACAAAGAATTCTATTCAGAGGAAACGACCCAAGAGGTCAGCATCCTGATATATGAAGGACAGTCAAGGAACAATACCCATCATCTTTTTATCCGGCAGGAAAAAGGAGTCCAAGAGCAGCAATGGCATCCCTATTCCAAGCTAAGCCCTGAAGAAGTGATACAGGAAAGAATTGCCCATGAAAAAAGATTGTGGGAATATCAGCAGGTGCAGCAAGAAAACCTTAGCCTGAAAAAAGAAATAGAAAAGCTGAAAAGTGGCAAGGAAGATTTAAAGGACACCATCGGAGACCTTGAGTATAAAATCAGGAGTGGGGACAGGAATTGGGGAAATGTTATCTCCTTCGGGTTTGAAGCGATGGTGAAAAGAAACATTCCACTCATAGCTAAGATTCCGGGAGGAGAAGGCATTGCAGAGTTTCTGCAAAAAGAGACGCAGGAACAGCAAACTCAGTATGTAAGACCATCGAGGAAAGTGAAAGCGGAAAGCGAAGTTCACGTTGAGCCAACAGAAACTTCAGAAAATTCCGGTATTGCCGACTTGCTCACCAAAGAGTTTGACAAAGAGAAGTTGAAAACCGTTTCAGAAATCCTGGTCATGCTGGCAAAAGAACCAAAGGCTATAGAGGCAACCAAGACCTTTTTACAAAAGCCGACAGTTAAGCAACAGTTAAATTCCATTCTAAAAACGCTGACAAAAAAAGTGGCTGACTGGTATCAAACCGGCAAGGGATGGGTTAAACAAAAATCCAAATTAATTATGTTTTATGTAGAATGTTTAAAATACCTGATTAGAACACGATGAAGTATCCGCCAAGAAAATGTGCCTATTGCGAACAGGAATTTATTCCTGAAAGAAGAAACAGGAAGTTCTGTTCCGATACCTGCAAACAATACAATTACTTAACCAAAAAAACTGGAAAAAAATATGGAGTAGAAAAAACAATCATAGAAACAACACCGCTTGTAATAACGGAGCAAACTGAAACTCCGGTAATAATTCAATCACGCTCACCGGATATTCCTATTCGTATTGCAATAATTTACGATTATGTCTGTAAAAGCTTAGAAGGAAGTCCACCCAATAAAATAGAGCTGCGAAAGTGGCACTATACATTTACAGGGTAAGGATTTGCTCCTATTCACATATTATTCAGGCTGAAAAAAATAGGCTTGATAATATCAGAAAAGAATCCTAAATTTGTGATATGATTGATAATCAATGCTAATAATTAAACCTTTAACACATAATGTTGTCTATAGAAGAATGCAAAAAGACCTTAAATAAAGATGGTATTACATATACCGATGAACAAGTGAAAGAAATACGAGAGTTCCTATATATACTGGCTGATATTGATTACAGGATATTTCAGCAAAGAATAGAAAGGGAACGGCAAAGTGAAAATGAAACAAAAGTGATATACCTAAATACTAACCAACAAAATCAAAACGATGACAAGGAAAGCAATTCTTTACATCCGGGTATCTACAGACGAGCAAGCTGACAAAGGGTACAGTTTGTTACATCAGGAAGATAGGCTCCGCAAATATTGCGAGTTACAGAACATTGAAGTGATGGCTCTTTTCAAAGAGGACTATTCAGCCAAAACATTTCACCGGCCTGAGTTCACTAAGTTGCTGGAGTTTCTGAAAAAGAATAAAAGCGTGGCGGATTTACTTCTCTTTACCAAGTGGGACAGGTTCTCCCGTAATGCAGGGGATGCCTATTCCATGATAAATACGCTTGACAAAAATGGAATAGAACCTCAAGCAATCGAACAGCCTCTTGATTTGACTATTCCTGAAAATAAAATCATGCTTGCGTTTTACTTGGCAGCACCTGAAGTAGAAAATGACCGCCGGGCTTTGAATGTAATTGTAGGTATGAGAAGAGCAAAGAAAGAAGGGCGATGGATGGCGACGGCTCCCAAAGGATATAAAAATATCAGGGATGAAAATAACCGCCCTGCTATTGTTCAAAGTGATGATGCTCCATTAATAAAGTGGGCATTTGAAGAAATAGCAAAAGGGGCAACTCATGCTAACGATGTTAGAAAAATCTGCAATGAAAAAGGATTGGTATGTAGCAAAAATAATTTCTACAAATTAATTCGTAATCATGTTTACTGCGGAAAAATATTTATTCCTGCGTATAAAGACGAGGAGGAAAATTTAGTTGAAGGGAAACATGAACCGCTCATTACAGAACAACTTTTCTATGAAGTACAAGATGTGCTTAATGGGAAAAGAAAAGTATTGCCAGTTAAAAATACAAGAAAGGAAAATCTCCCTTTACGGGGTTTCCTTGAATGTCCGAGATGCGGAGGCACTCTAACAGGAAGCGCATCCAAAGGTTCTGGAGGATTATATTACTACTACCATTGCATGAAAGGCTGTAAAGAAAGAATTAGTGCTGATAAAGTAAATAAACGGTTTATTGATGCTTTATCCATGATTACTGCCAATAAGAATGTGATAGATACTTATTACAATATTATGGCGGACAAATTTAAAGCGAGTGGGAAGGATAAGAGTGATGCCTTAAAGAAATTGCAGGAGCAAATTGATAAGAACAGGGAAAGGCTTAATAAAGCTCGTATGATGCTGCTGGATAATGAAATTGATTTCAAAGATTACCGTGAAATCAAAAAACAGTATGAAACGGTTATTGACGGTTTGGTAAGGCAGAGGATTCAAATCAGCCTGATGGATGATGAATACAAAAAATACCTTGATTTCACTTCTGTTCTCCTTAAAAACCTTGACAGTGGCTATGAGCGGGCTGATTTAGCCGATAAACAGAGGTTAATTAGTTTGATATTTCCTGAAAAACTCGTTTTTGAAAATAATGGATTTCGAACTAAAAGCGTGAGGAAGATACTTGAGCAGATTTGCGCTCCTGTCAAAGGTTCCAAACAAAATAAAAATGGACTGGCATTGAATTTTCAACGCCAGTCCACTATGGTGACCCCTATGGTGGGATTATCGAACCAGTTAATAGAAAGATTTAAGGGAATATATATGTTAAAATCTGTTATATCAGTTTGCTTAAATAAAGAATCATTTTTCAAATAAAACTATATCAAATAAATTAGTGCTTTTAAGGGGTTACCGCTCAACTACCAACTTTCCACTTCCCACTAAGTTACCATCCTCACTTAAAACTCTGTAAAAATAAACCCCGCTTGGCTGGCCTGTTAAGTTAATGGTATTGTTTGCTTGGGTTTGTGGTAGCAGTTCTGTATATACTCTCTCTCCTAAAATATTGTAAATTTCTATATTACATGCTGCATTTACATTTGATAGCGATAAAGTAAAATTCCCATTAGTAGGATTGGGATATACATTCACGGTTGAGGCTGTTTTTATATTATCTATTCCCATTTCTGCTGTTGGAACTGCTAATAAGCTACAGCCATTGGGAACTGAATTATAGTCCCCATAAAGTTTAGTTAATACTGTAAGACCTCCTGATGTACTGCATTTAAAAATAGTAGCATATCCGGTAGTATCACCTACATTAAGACCAGTGGTAATTCCATATAGGTTGCCATCACTTGCTTGTATAAGGCTACCCGTTGGAAATGCGCCAATATCTGTGCCACCAACACCAGTAAAATTAACCAAAGTTGTAAGAACTCCAGTAGTAGTATATCTGAATATAATTCCTGAGTCTGCGGTTCCACCATATAAAGTCATGCCGTAAAGGTTACTGTCGTTTGCTTGAATAAGGCTGCCATAAGGGTTTGCACCGTTGGAAATATCAAAATCATTAACGGTAACAACCCCGGTAGTTGTACATTGAAAGATCGTACCTGCACCTGTATGCGATAATCCTCCCATTAATGTCATACCATAAAGGTTGCCATTACTTGCCTGTACAAGACTTCCCCAAGGCTCCTCTCCTGTTGTATAATCAAGGTTTGAAATAGTGGTGAGAGTTCCAGATAAGGTACATTTAAAGATAGTGCCATCACTTGATGTCCCACCACCCGGGGTCATTCCGTATAGATTACTATCCCTTGCCTGAATAAGGCTGCCATGAGGTGAATAACCATTAGTGTTACTAAAATTAACAAGCGTAGTAAGAGTACCTGAAGTGGTACATTTAAAAAGCGTTCCCTGATCCGAAGTACCTCCCAAAGAAGTCATGCCGTACAGATTACCATCGCTTGCTTGTATAAGGCTTCCATAAGGAACGTGCCCATTTGCTCCATCAAAACTAACAAGCGTAGTAAGACTTCCTGACAAGGTGCACTTAAAGATAGTGCCATCACCCGATGTCCCGCCAAGTGTGGTCATTCCATAGAGATTGCTATCTTTTGCCAGTATAAGACTGCCATTAGGCTTTGCACCATTAGTATCATTAAAATTAACAAGAGTGGTAAAGGTTCCGGATGGAGTACATTTAAAGATAGTACCGTCACCTGATATTCCGCCAAGTGTAGTCATTCCATATAAGACGAATTGCGCTATACTTTGTTGAGACGCAATTAGTAAAAATGAAAAAGCAATAATAAGTCTATAAAGCAATTTTGTTTTTATCATTGAAGTTTAAAATGTACAGGTATCAGGTATTGCACTCTAACCAGCTTATCATTTTGCTGGCCGGGAGTCCAATTGGGCATAGTAGAAATCACCCTTTTTGCTTCATTACTTAGGCTTTTATCGGGTGAGCGCATTATTGTAATATTAGAAATTGAAC
>Ga0302280_1002305_pt1 | contig 14800 bp, 9 predicted proteins | sample III_Fen_E1_1_FD_198771 | JGI IMG/M metagenome (GOLD analysis project Ga0302280, IMG submission 198771) | Peat permafrost microbial communities from Stordalen Mire near Abisko, Sweden - III_Fen_E1_1 | ecosystem: Environmental > Terrestrial > Soil > Wetlands > Permafrost | place: Sweden: Abisko...
TAGATCAACCAATGGAAAACTCTACATGAATGAATCGATATTTTTGAGTGTCTTCCCTGATCCTTTAGAATTAGTTCCGAATCTTCAGTTGGTTATTAGTGCATTTGTACCATTATTCACAATGGGATATGATCTACTCGACTACATCGATGATATATTCAAAAAAAACATCGGATACACATACACATACGATGATCCAGGAATGATCGATCAATCAGCGATGTCAACAACCGATATGATGGTGTTGTGTTTCATTATGGTGACTAAGATACTAAAAAACTACAAAGATCAACAAAACATTCCTGAATTGTATCTCAAGGTTTTTTGGAACGGTGTTAACGTAGTGTACATCACAAATCATATTATGCATCTAAGGATATCGGATTCTCTCAGATTCTACATCGCACGTAAAACGTCTTTGACAGATTTTCAACAACAACAATTACAACTACTACAAGGACAAGGACAAGGACAAGGACATTTACAAGGATTACAACATCAACTCAATGAAACTAATACGATGATCGACCAAGGGACCGTCATGATAGAATATCTCTCCAGATACGTTTCAAACATCGATACCGAATATGTTGAGAAAATAATCTTTGATCCACATCTATCATTTTCTGTGAACGACTTTCTCATCACCAACTACGATACTACCCAACGACTCATCAACGACATTGGAACGACATCGATTACTACATTGATTGAACGAAGTAACACAGATAAAGACACTGTTACAGATAGATTAACAAAATTGATCATGAATGTCTTATCGAACGACGTTCCAGTTCATATCAAGTTTGATGCAATGCGATTGTTGTTATCACACAATTTGAAAACTAACATGATGGCCTATTCTGATGGTATGAATATTGTGTGTCGATACATAATAAACGATGTCGCTAGATTAAAGTACGTTGAACATGCTCATCTGATAGACATATTGATAGAGTTGTATGATACACCCCTTAATCAGAATCCAGAGATAGTAGAACTGTATCTGTATCTGGTGCCGGAGTTTCTAGACCAGTATGTTCAGAGACTCAAGATGCTTGTCAATCCAAATACATCAGAAGATGTCAGGTCACAAATCGTGTCAGATCTCGGGGCGTTCATATCAGGTGTGTTGTTGTTGATTAAATATCTCCCATCAATCTCGATGAACGGTCTCAGTTATGTGGGTGATGTATTGAGTATTATCGAAACAATATCTAATACCGATAGTTTGATCAAAGATCTTATTGATCAGGATCCGAACGCCGTCAATCCCGCATACGATGTGTTTGCTGATATGAAAAAAAGATTCATTCCTGAGTTCAAACCGTTTATTGTACAGATGTTTAAAATTCTACGACATGTATGTTCACACGGAGTAATAATTACAATTGAATCAAACAGGATCTCACGAGAAGTACTAGGATTGACTGATGAAGATCTATCCCACATCAAGATACTGGATCCGTCATTAATACCTAATGATTTGTGTGATGTGATAAAATGTGATATTGCATTGAATCCTTTCTACATATCAACCTCAACAGTAATTAATACTGAATATCATTTGGTAGATCGTAAGACATACTATGGGATAATCAGAATGAAACAGAATCCGTTTACTAGAGAGACCATAGATAGAAACTCTCTAGATGCACTAAACAACCGAGATGATATCAAACATATGAGAGATGATATCATAATACGACTAAATAGATTGTAAATATCCCAGATGGTGTTTTGTTTTAAAATGGTTCTTAAAATGGTTCTTAAAATGGTTCTAAGATGGCTTTAGGTGCCAACATGTTCAGTATTTTAAACAGACGACCTTGTACAATCATGATCTTACACTGTTTGACCATTAACGCATACATTTCTGTAGTGTACGATTCCATATAAGTGACAAAGAAGGGAACAACCATATCTTTTGCGGATTCGACTGTTGTTTTGTCGATACTTTCATAAGTACTTAGGGTGAGTTTATCTAAAGCTTTGTTCAGTATGTCAGCTGTTGTGAGTTGTAGATCTGGATCCTTTTCTGATTCTGGGATCTTACATACGATTTTGATTATGATCTTGGGCATAGTGTTGGTAACATATCCGATAAATCCCGAACTTTTCAACGCGTTAAATACATTATCTATCGTAATTGTCCGTCCCTTATCACGTCGGGCTAACATCTGGGCAATGGTATTGATAAAATTAACACTCATGGTATGTTTGAACACATGATGCATGATACAATAGATCTGTCTTAAAACGTAATTAGTCTCATAGTACGATTCACCGTCTTTAGAGAGGTATGGCATGGATTCTATAAGGTCCCTTCCATACTTTACTAATACTTTTTCATAGAACTCGATAATAGGCTGATAAACGTTGATGAACATAGTCGGTTCTATGACACCATTTAAAATAATACGTTTCATCAAGATCGATATCATCTGTGTGTGATCCGTCATTGACACTGATTCTGGTCTAGATAAAAGATCAGCCCACATTCTCAGATACGTTTCATACTCCTCATAGTTACTATTAATAGTATTGAGCACATTTTTAAAGAACACATCATAGACATTACAGATGTTACGGGTTTTATTTCTTGCAATAGCCGTAATTAATTGTTGTAGATTTGAAATGTTGGTACTGGTTTTGGATACTTGCGCTGATCTTGCTCTGGAGGGATTTTGTCTGGACCTTAAAGCAGTATCTAGTTTGGATATTAGATTAGTTATGTAGTCTTGTAACGGTTTCTTTTGATCGGTTAGTTCATTGATCAGTAGCGTTATCTCCTCTTTGCGGTAGGCGGAACTACCATTGAGTTCCGTTTGTTCTTTGGCGAGATTGTTGATAGAGTTCTCGAGTCGAATCATCGTTTCGCGAGCTTCAATGAGTTTTGTTTGATATTCACTGATCAGATCATTTAAAGTAGCAAAACCTTGTAAAGTTTCTTCGATGATTGATTGATCGATCTTGGCTAAAGGGATCAGATCTTTGTCGACATTTTTTAAACCAAGCATATACAGGATCGCGGTTTGACCTTGAATTGTCCACATATTAGGATAGGTATTCGAGATCAGTGTTAGTTGATGGACAAAAAGATATGCTGTCATAGGTATGATGAGTTTGGAGTTGGAGAATAGAGTCTGCATCCCCGATACTTTTTTGACATGATTGGCGACTCTCAAACTAATATCATTAATACTCATAATAGGTGATGATTGAATCGAGTTGAGGAGTTGTGTAAAACATTTTTGATACAGATTGTTAATCTTTGCACCAGATCGTAGAAGAACATCAATGACAGTTTCATTCTGAATGATGATAGCCAGAGACAACGGAGTCTCTCCTGATCTTCCGACAGGGTTTGGTTCGGCTCCAGCTCTCAGAAGATCTTCGATGATATTTTCATCGATATTGTAACATACATCTTTGGTGTTATCGATAGTATCATCATCGATAAGTCTAGTAGTATCGGTATCATTATCATAAGGTTTCTCTAGTTTAAAGATATTCATGCTTCCAACATCAAATCCTATATCGTTGGATAACACAGATAAAACGATATCTTTGTCTCGCATGATCATTTTGTCGTCTGGTTTGACGATTAGTTGTGATACCTGATTCAATTCTAGATCAAAGTTAGTATTGGTGGATGGGAGTGTTTTGAACCGGCCATTTGTGATAGGACGACCTGATAGATATTCGATATAGTTAGAAGCGCTCAGATTAGCTATGTTGTCTATCGTACTATTGAATATTTCATCAACCATCTTGACTTCTACAGCCAGAAGAGTACCGAGAGGATTGGTTGGAGATAGTTGTTCTATCTGTGTTGATAGTTCTTGCATTGCGATAGACACATTTTTTCGGTCAGTTCTAAGGTTGTCGTCGTTGCGTTCTAACCATATAGTGTAGAATTGTCGTGCCATGTACATAAGGAGAATGAGTTTGATTATGTAGATATGCTGATCATACATCGATTCAATGATAGATGTGTTTGTTATTGGATAGGCAAATTTATCAGCGATCGGTAGATTATAATTACGATAAGTTGGTTGACCAATCTTGATGGGATTAGCACCTTTTGTTGTTATGGATGAGATTGATTCTGATTCTGATTTTATTAAGTCATCGCTGATAATACCAGGTATCTGTCTTTGTATCTGTCTTTTTACTGATCGTGATGTGGATTCAGTGTCTTCAATTATCATAGTTTTATCGGTAGTATCTATTGCGACGCCGTATGTGTTGAGGATGGTTTGTACCGTGGAGAGAGCACCATTTTGTTTGTAGAATCCACCGGGATAGAGTGACGGTAGATATGTATCGTAAAACTTTTTGTATGTATCGGGGATGACCTTGAGAGGTTTTATTTTGTTAAACATTATGTGAGAAAAAGTAATTTGTTTTTGGGAGTAAGTAGTATCACTCATTTTATTGTTGAATATGTAGCTATAATTATAACCGTTTGCAATGTTGTAGATACTTATCATACTGTTCATTTTATTTTGCAACTCGACTAAAGACAGATAAAGTTTGTTGATTATGTTTTTCTCTCCGAACTGTCCGATATTGTTGACATCTAACGAATCGATAGACTTATTTAGATCCGCGATAAGACCTTTCGTATCCATTTGTACGGGTCGTTCGGGATTTCTATCTTGTTCGATCTGATCGAAAATTTCTTCTAATACCGATTCCAATTCTGGTGTTGTTATTTTTGCTCTGAAAGGTCCTAGTATGTCAGCTACTTTTCTTGTATAGTAATCAAAATGAATGAGTGTATAACATATATTTAACAGTTTGTACTGAAAATCTCCGACGTCGAGAAATACACCATAATGATCTCTCATTTGTATACTCGTAATCATATTGATCTTGATATTTTCCACAATAAGTTTAAGTTCAGTGCATTTGAGAATGACATTTTTGAGATAATATTGTAGTATCGCACCTAAACCTATGGATTCAGTATTAATCTCGGTAAAAAGGGTAGCTTCCATCGGTTCGTAACCAAGTAATTTTTTAACCACGTCATTAGATACATTCTCAAAGTCATCAGTATTTTCAAACGTGATGGTTGGGATCGATTTTATTGAGATTCGCGAACCTTTTATGACCAATGCAAATACTTTATTAGATAGATCCTTCGTATCAGAACCAATTAGTGTTCGGTAGATATAATCCAAATCATAAACGAGATTATTGATAGTGGCTAGATAATCCAACATATTATCCGTACATCTAGTTACGTTATCAAATTGAGTATTTATATTGGTAATCGCATTAACATTGGCTTTTCTCAGATCATCATTAAGTCCATTAAACGCATCCTTTAGATGTACAAAAGGTAAAACAGCTAACTTATTATCCTTACTACCATCAGATAAAGTAGGACCCCAACCGTTCAGGGTATCCTCTTTGATGTCGATATGTTGACTCGTCAGAGGCAAACTATTCTTTGTCTTTGTGTACAGATTGTTTCTGAAAGCTACCAGTTTCTCTCTAACACTCTCATTCAAATCAGTAGAAGTACTCGCACGTTCCCCGATAGATGTTTTGATGATCTTGGCCATTTCAGCCTTGTCTTCATCGGTATCGGTGTACACAAACCTGTTTCGAAATATGTCTGTAATATGTTTGATGTAGGATCTGACGGTTTTATCGTTGGAAAAGAGTTTGAACACCGCATCAAACAAAGGATCCGTACGAATTACTGGTAACGGTAATTGATTATCTGGTATGATGATCTTGGTATTATTGATATCGGGACATGTGGTGGTTTCCGGTGTTACCGCATAGTGCAGAGGTGTCAAAAAGTTAAATGTCTTACTGTTAGGATCGGCCTTCTTGGATAAAAGATATCGAACAACTTGTCTGTTCTGTTGACCTGCCGCCAGATGTATCGGTCTGATACCGTTGATGTCCGGTGTATCGATCGGTGCCCCAAATTCAACAGCCTTTCTGATCAGATTGTATTTATCGTTTTTTGTTAGGTCAGAATTCAACAGTATCAAATGTATTATGGAACGATTTTGTTGATCGGTGAGGTTCAATAAAGACTTTTCTTGAACGATGGCTGTCATTATATCGGAGAATCTACCGCTAACTACCGAAGCAAATATCTTATTGACTGTTTCTGAAGGGGCGCGTCTATCGGGATTGTTAAGAGATGTCGATGTTGCGTATCTTGGAGCCGACGCATTGAATTTGTTATTAGAATTTGATGTCATTGACCAGGTATATTACTCGAAGGTATTATTATTTTTATCCTCGAAACTATCCGGTATTTATTTTTTATCGCGATATAGTATCAGATCAAACATGGATAACTATTTTCAACAATGTCCACCAATGATGAGTGATGGTCGTTTATTTACGGACTATAGATCGTCACAGGTACGTGAAGAGCTTTTTAGATATGATAATTGTGTAACGAGTGAGAACGAAGCACGTACTCTTAGAATCGATAATGGAAGCAAGATTTTGGATAGGGACTGGAACTACGATCGAATGACAAAGTCCTGTTTTCCTGCCAAAGTGTGTTTTCACAAAAATCCTAAAACACAAGTAACAAACGTCTATAACAATGCAGAACTCCTTGCTTACAACGGTGATCTTCCTGCACCCAGATGCGATATAGATTGTGGGGACTTTAGAGCTACATCTACTCCTGAATCCAGAACCCCCAGACCAGGATGTTTAACCGAGGCACAACAAGCCTATCGAGGATATCCTGCTGATCGAGATCCGGTGTACTTTCCTAAAAATACCATCATGCCAGAGAATTTGTATGTATGGAGATAAAAATTTAACTAAATTGAGATCGAATAAATGTTCTGTTCCGAATTGGACCAAAATATTTGAACTATTAAATTACTTTCTTTGACTTTGATCCTTAAGTGCGTCATACAATTCGTTCTTGCTTAATCTATCGATATTCTTCAAGCCACGTTTTTTCGCGATGTTCATCAGATCACTCTTCATATATGAACCAACCGCTTTTAGTTTGAAAGTTACGCTTTCATTAGTCGCAACTGACATATTATCGTGTAATGTTGTAGAACGTTTTGGTTTAGAAGTTGAAGTTAAAGTCGAAGTTAAAGCCGAAGTCGAAGTCGAACCTATCTTTGCGACGACAACTTTTCCTTTATGTCCAGATCCTATCGTAATGGCTTGCGATTCTATGTCGATGTTGTTGTTATCATCATTTTGAATCGATGCTTGTATATTTTTGAGTTTTTGAAGTTTTTCGCTCGCTGTTTCTTTTTTAGGTGTAGACGTAGGTTTTGATACAGGTTTAGATACAGGTTTTGATACGGGTTTAGATACAGGTTTAGATACAGAATCTGATGTAGATTTGACTAAGATATCTTTACCGGTCTGTGTTGTTAATTTTATCTTGTCCGATTTTGTGTTTATGACCTGATAAGTGACAGCTTGTTCATTGTCATCTTCATCAATATCATCATTATTTTCTTCATCTTCTTCATCGTCTTCCTCTTCTTCATCGTCCTCATCATCTTCTTCATCTTCTTCATCTTCATCGTCATCTTCATCGTCATCTTCATCGTCATCTTCTTCAGCATCTTCTTCAGCATCATCACCTTCTTCATCAACAGCATTCGATTCGTTATCGATAATATCCACATCTATCATATCTTCATCAATATCGTCATTGTCATTATTATTATTATTATTATTATTGTGTGCATTGATGAGATGTTTAGATGTTGATGATTGTTTGGATGATTTGGCATTAGAGGTCGGGACAACATCTAGTTTATCAAGGGATTGTGCGTTTACATTATTATCTTTATTGGTGTTAATATTGATGTTGTTAGTATTAGTATTATTTTTGGGTTTGACTGATTCTGGATTTTCGGATAATTTTGTGGATGCGAGAATGTTGTCGTTCTCATCTCTAACGACAAAATCATCTTCGGTTTTTGATGTGGCACTCATGTAAGGAATGGATTCATCTTTGGTACTATTTTTTCTTTTACTGTAACTTGTATGATTCATATCCGATAGATAAGGCATCGACATACCTCTTCCGCTATGCTCCTTGTCTGCATCTACATATCCACCTTCAACGAAATGATCGGACATCATGACTGCCTGACGTTCAATACAGTTCATTTTTCGCATCTGTTGTAGCATCTCGTTAGTGTATGTCACATATTTATCTGCATTTTTTCCCATCTCCTTTTTAAGAGTGTTTTTAAGATCATCGTTATGTTTCTCAAGAATGGAGTCTATCTCGGTAAACTTCTTGTCGAAGTGTGTCTTCAACGAATTTATCTCACTTATTAATAGAAATACAATAGCTAATGCTACGACTAACAGTATGATGAGTTTGACGTCCATGTTTAGTTATATTATATTTTAACAAAAACTTAATCGTGTGTAGAACGAACCTTTGTAGAATGAATCTTCGTAGAATGAACCTTCGTAGAATGAACCTTCTGGCTTAAAAAAGATGAAATTAATACAACATACATAAACTGTGATTATAGAAAGCTACATACTCTATAATTTCATCTTTGGGTATCAATGACGACACCAAAATCAATAACACCATTATCATCATCATCAACAACAAAAACAAGTCAGTTTTCTGCAAATAAACCTCATATGGCCGTTTTGAAAAGAAACAACTCAGGATCTATGGCGAGTTTGAGAACAAATGATATCGTCATCGAAAGTAATACAAAGATACACACTGATACAAATGACACATCTTCATCTTCATCTGTACCAACATCAACCTCAACCTCAACATTAACATTAACACAAACCTCAACATGTACAGACCCTCAAGAGAGTATTCAGAGAGGAGGAATCTTCTACACGATACCCCGAGTAGATAATGAATCACGTGAAATATATTTGGATCGAGTCAATCACGTTATTGAAATATTGTCCAATGACGATTCCATTGATATTAGGGATGCGATCAGATCTTCTTACATATGGAGAAATATCAAATACTATGGGGTGTCGTATCCTAGTACACTTTTACATACCATATCTCTCGAATCCAATGTGTCGAATGTCACGAATGTCACAAATGTTACAAATGTTAAGAATGTTGAATCTGTTGATCAATATTCTAAAAAAACTAACTATTTAAAACTTCAGTAATCAAAATGTAGATGTTAGAATGTAGATGTTAGATAGTAGAGGTTAGATCGTAAATGTTAGAAAATAAAGATTAGATTGTAGATGTTAGAGTAGTTAGTTTCAGTGCGTCATCGAAAGCATCACTCTCACCCGAATCTGTATTGTTGAAGAATACATACGCTTTTTTTATCTTTAGAGGTTCAATAAAATTGATAAGCTCCTTCAATTGTTTCGTGTTGTATCTACCAACATATTGTCCTTTCGTTCCATGAAGTCTAACATATACAAAATTTGTTGTTTTAACAAAAGTATTTAAGGGGGGATTGTAACCGTTGTCCAGATTAGTCCAATCATGTTTGTTGTTAGTGTTGGTGATGACTAATCCGACCTTCTTCTCTTGTAATAAATTGTGTATCTCTGTATTAAACCAGGATCTGTCTCTAAATTCTACAGCTATGTCGATATTAGTATGTTTTACAATTCCATCCAATAGATGTGAAAGCTGAATCTCGTTATCGGTATTGAATCTGTATCTCTTGTTAAACTGGATCAACAGAACTTTCAGTTTATGACCTAATAATTTTGATCCGATCAAAAAATTCTTTAACATCTTTCGATACGTTTTGGTATCCTGGTAGTATATGAGATGACGATTGAGTTTGATCGAGAATGTAAATGTTGATGGTGTCTCTTTGAACCATCCCGTCCAGGTCTCGTTGGATGGTATCCTGTAGTAAGTGTAGTTTATCTCAACGCTGTTTAGATGTTTCGCATAGTTGATTTTATCGGTTGTATAACCAGACGTACCGATCAACATCTGTTTATTGATTATTTGCCAAAGATTGTTTGGTTTGATCAAAACCTGAGGACCTTGATGATAGTTTATATTGATAGATGTATGATAGATGTGTTTTTTTGTTATGGCGTACTGATACAAACTCTTTTTGTGTCCCCACCATTTTATTCGATCATTGTCCGTAATATGGTGCTGCTTGTATCTTTCTTTGAACTGGGTAAGATTGATTTTTTCAGGATCCGATAAATAAATGATTCCTAAAGCTTTCTTGTCTTCGACTAACAAGAGAGGTTTGTGGGATATATCATGAAGTTTGATTGATTTGATCAGGGTTGATTTCTTGTTCTGGGCAACATACGAACCATAGGGAGAAACTAGGATCAATCCTCTGTAGAATGAATCACTATTTATCATCAAATATTATTTTATACAAAGCCTAGTTTTTAGAATTCATCTCATTGATGATCCATGAGGTGTTCATAGATTCAGGCGGCGTGAACTTTTGAGTTTCATGCCATTCCTTCAAATCTGCGGTTGTTGTATCCAGATACACCGGTTGGAAGGTGTCGTTACTGTTACACCCTCCTGCACAACAGACAGGAGGATATGGTGGTAAGGGGTACCAATCCTTGGGTGGAAGAAATGAGTATCCGTATTCAAAATCCATATCGTTGAAGCTCGGTGGAAGTCTGTTGAAATCAGAATAGATCATATCATTAACCAGAAGTTCGTTTCTTGTTCGACCACCACTCACTGCGATCTGATCTAGATTCTCCGCACCGGCATAGCTTCTAGGATTGAATGATTGCTCCCACCATTGAATAGGTTTTCCTGATATCGATCTTTTTGTAAACTCTTCTGGAAGATCGGTAAAGTTGTTGATAACCTCGAAGTTTACTGGTTCATCACCATCACCAAGAGTACTATCGGGCCTGATGATCTTACCGTTGGACGTATCGTATTGGGATGGTCTGCCCATCTTCTGTCCGGGTCTTGGTACATCGATTTTAATATTAGCTCTTTTGTTACGGAGATTCATTGGCATGTTGTTTTTGATGTCATTATAATTACTATCAACATTACCATTCATTGCGAGATCCATAGCATCTGCAAAAGTTCCGTTAGTTATCGGATCCTCGTTTATGTAATCATTGGTCTCCCTCAGAATAGAACGAGTAATAGGTTGCTGTTTAAGATGTTGACCATAACTTAATCCGGATCTCTCCTTTGCTTGTAGTCTAGCTTGCTCTATGGCCTGTTGTCTGATCTGTTCGGGATCAACCGCAATAACACTACCATCGGGTTCGGCTACGATGATCTTGTCATGAGTCTTATCAGCAAGATTCTTCGGGCTCTGTAGAGGTTGTGTATCTCGTTGAGTGTTTGTTCCTCCGAAATCATTCTTATCAAAAACTGCAGTGTTTCCAAGATAGTCTTGTTCAACTTCGATATCACCATTCGCTAGGAGACGGGATGGACTGAAATGGGGTGATGTGTACAGATTATGTCTATTTAGATATTCACTGTTTCGAGTTTTCATCTGATAAGGTTTCTTGATCTGGTCTGATGGATCGGACGAAAGTGTAGAGATAGAATCCGATGAATGTACATCAACATCATAAGGAACACCGGCCGCATTGTTAAAATTGATAGTGTCGCCAGGCACAGCATTCTTAAATGTGATACCATCAACAGAGTTAGTTGCATCAGTCAAATCAAATGATTCATTAGATGATGATAAAGACGATGATAAAGACGATGATAATTCAGACAGATATTCTTGTCCTGTGATCAGTTTTGCCATAAATTTATCACGTAATGACTTTTTAATATCTTGTGCATTGTTCATCAGTGTTTTTTGATTTGTTTTAGCATCGATGTTTATGTTCATAGGTTCCGCAGCTGTCGCATAAGAGATGTTCTCCCAGATACACAATAAGAGGGTTAAAACGGCCGCAATTAAAATTGCATCAATGTCTGATAGTTCTCCGTTAGATACATATTTTATGATTAGATACAGAATGCCCCAACAAACGATATACTTTAGGCCTTTATACACGATACCGAAACTCATGGAAAATATACTTACTAGTCAGATAGAAATTATATTATATACACATCTCTGTACTAAACAACAAACCGATAGATCTGCCGATCGCAATAAATAATGCTACAAACAGGGCAATGATGACATTCAATGTAATGTACTGTCCGTCTACCACACTGATCAACCAGTTATTGGTCTCGGGCATGTACCACAGATCGAATAGAAAAGTATATCCGACAAATGCGAGAATACCGATAAACAGTCCGTTACTGATGGAATCCCACATCCTTATCGGTGTCTGTCTACGAACGGACTTCATCAGATTCATTATCGTAACAAAGAACGTCACCGCAATAAACATATATATCTTCTGTGACACGACATTCGTACTAGTCACATCTATTAAACCGAAATGCAGGATTACAAACACAAATACGAATATGAACACAATATCTGTAAAAGCATTCATTAATTTTAGATCTATATTACACTAGAACATCTTTTTTAAAAATTTAAAACATTTTAAGATCTGTAGTTAGTAATCAATAATAGTACCAATAATACTATCTGTACCATAAGGAGTGTCGCAAAGGTCAGGACATAAGGAAGATAACGATCTTCAATATCGTTTAGAATAGGTGTCACTATGTTTTTCGTGATCTTGTCTAGATTCTTCTTTTTTTTCACCTCATCTACAAAACTGTTGATGAGATTATCTGTAATCGGACCTATAATGCTATCAGTCATTATGTAACGTTACGTATATGTATATGTATATGTAAATGTTTTAAACTTTCGATCTTTGTGCAAAAATTGTCTCATTCTTAAAATCTGAGTTCATATTAGAGAATAGATAATAGGGAATGTCGTGTCCATCATACATCAATGCTAAACCACCGATCAACAAAACTAAAACTAAAACTAAAACTAATCTGACAAAGAAGAATGACAAAGAAGAAAAATTAGATGAAACGGACGTCAACATTAGTTTCATCTTGAAAAAAACAAAAACATCCGGGAACTATTCGATCCTCCGAAAAACAAAACTCAACGGGTTTGATACGCTTCAGAGAGTTCGATATACAATATACAGTGCATATCTACCGTTCGGTAAAGAGGAGTACAATGATAATGCAATACTCAATGCCGTCATCAATGATTCTTTGAATATTAATCACAACATGTTGATTGTTTTGAACAGAGTTACAAAAACATTTGATGAACTAAACACGATCGATTCGTGTAAAGTTAAGTATGGTATCGGTAACAAACAATTCTTTCCATTTATCAAGGAAGTCACACCTGATCCAAACAAAATAGACAAAATAGACAATATAGATAAACCCGATAAACCCGATAAACCCATAAAACAGTATTCGATACGTCTGTATTTCAAGTACGGGGCGAAAGTCACTCATGCTAAACTGGTAGGTGAATTATCGTACGATCAGTTGAAAGGCAAACGTTGTGATATCAATATAGAATTAGGATCAATGTGGGTCAATGAATCAATTATGATGTACGGTATCAACATATATATAACACACATTACAGTTCTAAACTAGACTAGATCTGAATCTATTTAAGTTGAATCTCATCATCATCCCTGTAGTAAGCATCGATGTTTTCGTCATAGTTATCGATATTTTCTTTCTTTTTTCTGGAAGGTGAGATACCTACCATCATCTCTCCCATCAATTTAATTCCGTATTTGAGAAACATGATAGATTCCGAGTTCAGATAGATTTCCATATCATCACACAACGATGTACATTTATACATACTATTAATGTACTTGAGATCAAACACCAAACGAATTATGTCCGGAGCATCATCAGAGTCTGTTTCACGTTTTACCGTTTTTATCATCACTCCATCTTGTGTACCATCTGCTTTAAATATTCGTTTGTGATTGGATAGATCTCCTTTACATGTTATGGCGAGCTGTGATGGATCACATGTTATCTCGACGTATTGTGAGAACTGCATCAGATCCTTACATGCTTTGTGAAATTGTTGACAGTTTATTCTAACAGCCATCGTCACATTGACTTCGATCTTCCTATCGTTACGCGAAGGAAGATTCACAACCCTGAGTTCACAGATCGATTCATTAGTTGCTTGATTCGCACTCTTAACATCAAACACCACATGTTGTGTATCATCTGAATCTATGTGAATCGTCATCAAACCCTCCTTATCTACATTCTTAATATATTTGTATAATTCATCAAGATTTATACCGACACTGTATTTTTCAGGATGGACCACAAATGATTTGAATGCAGAACCGTTCAGTACGATGTATATAATCATGACCTGATTAGGATCAGCAGTTAGGATCTTGATCTGACCTGGATTAGTCCCATTATCGTTCACATCATCTTTATCATCATCTTCCTGACCTTTCTTAGATTTTTTACTATCGGTTGCTTTTAGTTGTTTCTTACCCTTGATCGAGCTGGCTTTACTAGTTTTACTAATTTTACTGATCTTTTCCTCGGCAGATTCTGATTCCTCATCATCCTCTTCGACTTTTTTGGCTTTACCCTTGACTTTACTTTTGGTATTGACTTTAGTGTTAAGTTTAGTTTTAGTGTCGAGTTTAGCTTTAGTTTTAGTGTTAACTTTGCTTTTCCCTTTACCTTTTATGGGAACATCATCTTCGTCTTCATCATCTTCTTCAATTTGTTGTTTTTTCCCTTTGGTAGTTGATTTGAGCGAGGCTTTAGTAGTCTTTAACGGTGTCTTTTTTGCATTCTTCTTAAGGTTACTATTTTTAGATTTAGGGTTCTTCTCTATTTCATCATCAGAATCGTAATCGGAAT
>Ga0302280_1002306_pt1 | contig 14796 bp, 3 predicted proteins | sample III_Fen_E1_1_FD_198771 | JGI IMG/M metagenome (GOLD analysis project Ga0302280, IMG submission 198771) | Peat permafrost microbial communities from Stordalen Mire near Abisko, Sweden - III_Fen_E1_1 | ecosystem: Environmental > Terrestrial > Soil > Wetlands > Permafrost | place: Sweden: Abisko...
GTGGAGAACAGCTTACAGGTTTCATGCACTCACATTTGCAAAGAGTCGAGTTGAAATATTGAGTGGAAAGACATCGAGTTGCTTGGCAGGGTGTGCATTTGCAAAGTAGAGGGTCCCAATAATCTTGAGAAATACAACTCACCATCTGTACGCAAGGCAAGCATTGACATGTGAGGGGATCTAAGACGTTGGGCGGTAAACAAGTTCTAATTCCACAGGGCGGATATGGCACGCAGGCACAGGCAATAAAATCAAAGTAATCAGTTGAGATGCAGAGCACTGTTTGAACGCATGTTGGAATGGAGATTGTACCATTAGTCTGTGTGAAGGCAAGGGACACCAGCAAAGCAATCAAAAAAATAAGCTTCATGAATAAAATAATATTAGAATCAGCTCAACTCTTGGTATATAAAGAGTTGTGCTACTTGATTGTGATTTAAAATAGAATCATCGAATTCAACTCCATTTTGAAATTGAGGGAACAATTTCCTTATCCATGTTGAATTTTAGCTATTGATTTTTGTTTAGTGACGGATTTAATTCGTAACTGTATATTGATTATCAATAACTTATTTTTTGTTTACATTGTTTCTCCGATAAAAATATCAGGAAAATGATGGAATATCATTCGATTATGAACCAAGTCAGTTTTTTGGCTGTCGGCTTTCATTCTTAAAAATCAGATTGTATTTTATCATTTTTTGGAAAAAAATTGCTTGCTCTTCATGCCATTGGCATAAATCACTGGAAAAATAGTTATCTGTAACTCTATTTACATTATCCTTAAATCTAAATTAATCTCAACATGTGTGATGATCGAAGTGTTGATTCACTCTCTTAATATAAGATCGATTAATCAAAATAATAATTTTATGAACTAAAACTAACTCTCAATAAAATCCTAAATTAATGATCATCCTCTAATCTCTACGACTCTTCTTTAACTTTTGAAATAGTCGTAAAACTTTATTTATGCTGTTCATATTAATTTTTATGAAAATTAAGAAGATTTGGCCATGCCCTATTGGTCTTCAATGCTTAAAAATTAACAGCTTCGTCCTACATTGACGGACCATATTAGTCGTACATTTCCAAAATTGTGGATCAACCTCATCAATTTTTGTCACAGTTAACACCTCGATTTATTGCTGATTTTACCCTTCAAGTAAGCCAAAATTAGACTTTATGCAATCAGTTTCTTCTAACATTCAATCAGCAGATAAAAATGCTTAAAAGAAATGCTTATTCTCCTCAGTTAATCATTTAATCTTGGACTTTTGAGAGAATTCTGCAAATCCTCCTCAAACTATTTTTGACCTCCACAAAAGAATCTTGCATATTGATATGCTTTAACCTCAAGAAGGGACTTTCGATAAGCTAATGGAGTTGAGATTTATTCTGAGCTATCATCCAGAATGCCTTATCTTCTAAAGCGACTTACTGAATCGCTGTCTTCGATTCATACGAACTATCAAAACTGAATATATGAATATCCTTCAAACTACTTAAATATCGATTTATTTTTGAGGCTAGTGTTCAATTTGGAAAAGGTAAAGACTGCGTAGCAGAGTGGTATTAGGACTATAAAAAACAATAATTTCAGGATTCAATATTTTCAAAGTTTGATCGAAACTAGTTGGTTCCACCTTGGAGTGATACTAATGCACGACCAATTGATTTTTCTGTCTCTACTGTAAAATACAATTTTTTTCTATTTATGATAACTTCCCACTTTATTTCTGTGATATCAATAATTCTCCAAATCTGACTTAAAGAAGTTCATTAAATTTTTAGCCATCTTGATTTCTTATTGATTAATCTAAAAAATAATTTCTTGCTCAAAAGCATTTTTGGCTTCCTCTCCGAGTTTAGTCATTTCGAAATCATAGATGAGTAACATTTGATGGATGATAGCTCTGATAGAATCAACTTAATTATTCAATCCAATTCTGTTTGCAATCAAATACTTTAGAGTTTAATTTTACAGCTTACATTTTGATTTTTCTTCGATGGTATATCTTCTTAGTAGTAATTATCAAAACAGAACTTCCTCTCTTTCCTTAAATGTTATCGACAATCATTAAAAAATCAATAAAAGCTCGATTATTTTTATAATTTCCTAAATAGGCTGAAACATATTTGAAATTTTACCAATTTTCCTAAATTATTAGTATATTAGCTTGATTTGTTTTAAATACCATGAACTTTTGAATATTAGCATCTGATGATCGATAAATCTGCTTCCGAATTGAAAATATTTACTGATTTGATTTTTCAATTAGAAGTAATCAATATCATACTCATTAATGCTATTTTCGATTTACAATTAAAAATATGAGTTGAAAACATTGAAATATAAAGTTAGAGTATTATTAAAATATGGACAACTATCATACTCTCAAAAGTTAATAAATGAACTCAAGAGTGGAGACTAACATTCGTCTGTAGAGATGATTCTCACATCTATTACGTTTTATCTTTTCCTATCTTTGTGTTTTTTGTAGTTTTGAACGATGGACTTAGCTGTTGAATAGTTGACGTCTAATATTTTGGCCACCTACGTGATAATCGATAGTTTTACGTTTATGATATTGCATCCATTTTAAACATACTCAAGCAGTTTCGCTTTCCTTTATTTTCCCACTTTTTTGTATTTTTTATTGGGAAAGTGGTGTTTAACATAATTTGGTTTCATCTCTTTGTAAATCAATTAAATTTTGCATTGAAACATTTCATTCTAAGACATGACCTTTATTGCTGCACGCATGTTATTTAATAATGTTATATATAATATTAAATATAGTAACATTCATTAGATATAAAAGAATAAACAAAAGAGTTCATAAATAAATTAGAAAAGTATTTCAGCAATATCAATCATAAGAAACTGACTCTTTTGTCAAGATTTTTTCAATTTATTGGGCTTGAATTAATTAATTTTTAATCTTAATTTTGATAACTTAAATTATGGATTGGAAGAACTCTAACTATTCTCTCTTCATCAGCTTCTATCTTCTTGTCTTAATATTTATCACATCATAGGTTGAATGCCAAACTGCAGAATACACGATATGTTAGGAACTTGTGAATCAAAAAAATAAAGGAAATATTGAACGTCTCAATGATCTAGTGACTAAACTGTAAAATATCTACCATGAACCTTGCGTTATCGAACTAATTCCTTTATATTACTGGGCTCAAAATATGAGCCATATCATAGTCAAATTCGAATTTGTTAACTCTGCAGAAACATCAGCTTGTGATTAAATCCTTTCTATTAAAAAAGCAATTAATTATGACACCTTTTCTTTGACCTTAATATGTCTCCAATCAACATTCGTTATCAGATATTCTATTTCTGTGAAAACATTTATGCCTATGAACTATTATCATGCAGTGTGGAAAAATGCATCTCAAAACTCTATTATTTTATAATGTATGAAATCCCCTAATCCCTTTTTTTGGAAAAATCTTTATCTTTAGAAGCAGGTCCCCTTGAAAAAACCTAAGATTTGGTGGAAAATCATGGAAAAATATAAAAAATACATGAAAGATTTTTATCATGACTTAGAAGTGGAAGAAGGAGAAGATAATATTTCGGGCTACGTCCATCGGAAAAAATAGATAAAACTTCCAAAAGGATCAGCTCACTTAAATCCGACATCATAAATTTATTTTGTAAAAAATGTGTTATGTAGTATTGCAATCAAAATAATCCATTTGAGTTAGGGAGTTGGCTTAGCTGATGAATCGATTCATATAATTCAGTCTTTATAATTAATATTTGTTGAGAATTTTATAAAATAAAATGATTGCTTTATCAAAGAATCGAGGAAATTTGTTTGATCAACCTTCCCTATTAGCTTCGTGAAAGGCATTATCAATATTACGTGATTTTTAGCTTTGAAGAGTTTCCTTAATCGTACTTACAAGATTTTAAGTCGCCTGAGCGTCGCTCAAGTCGAGAGCCATCTTCTCAGTCACGTATTCAATATCTTATAACCTTTTTAATTGCGGAATTTCTAACTAATGGATAATTTACATGCCGATAACATCATTGCCAAGAGATTAACAATCAAAAATGCATTTTTTCGTAGAATATTATAAGCTTTTGAGCAAAGCTACAAGAAACGTGCAAATTATTTCGAATCCAATCCACCCATCACAAATAAAAATTAAGAAGTAAAGAGCACAGGTGTCCTTTCTAAATGGGGTTATTTTTACATCGCTTGATACCGAATTTAGCCTTGAAGTTCCCTAGAATATGACCAAAGTCGATATGAAAGAATTTACCATTTTTTTGAACCATCACATTTCCAGAATGACGATCTCCAATACCTAAAATATAAGTGGCCACTAGATAACCTGCGCTCGATCGAAGATAATTTTATTTGGCAAGAATTAAGTCTTTCTTGTCGGGATTTAGCTTTTAAAGATATAAAGACGTTGTTCTTTCATCAAACGCCTCCACTAAGCCCTTACCGTAGTCCTTATGAATTTTTGAGTTGTTTTAGGCCTCAACAAGCTCAATAAATCCAATTTAATTTCCCGTTGATAGAGTGCGATAAATATTCATTTTGAAATCCAGTCCATTTTATCTCCAAAGTTTATCAAAGACTCTAAACATTTGAAGAACCAAATTATCCTGTTTTAAATCATCTCCATATTTAAACATCACTTTATAGGCTTCACCTTTATAGTTTGCATCGGGAAGGCAGACCAAAGAAAAAGGTAATTTTTTCGAATCAAACATTTTACTTTCTTCCTTGTTAAATGACTTAAAAATATACTGAGGGCGTATTGGAAATACAAACCCCTATGGACAAATTTAATTAAATTTTTATTCGAGAGTCGCCAACATATTTTGGAATTTTTTATTTTTATCCTTAAAATTAGTCATGCTTTCAGTATCTTTAATGAGGGTTTCATTCATTTATACTAGACAATTATTTATTCTTACCTGCTTAGAAAATTATTTACGAAAACTACTTACCATCAATAAACGCTCAAGATACAGTTGAAACCTTTTCGATGTAAACTTCTCCTAAGATCTATTTTTAAATTGCCAAAAATATTATTGGCCAATGCCATATGGTTCATACACACATTTTTAAAGTACAAGTTCGATCAAGGGATTGCTCTCTGTTTAAAAACTCACCAAAGCTTGTGTAATTTGATTACTATATAGCACAAACTCATAATCCAAGAAGTTTTACATTCTCTTAACCGCATAATATCGCACTTTTTAATCAGCAATGAAAGGTGTCAGTATAAATAATGCCTACGTCGGTTTTAATGGAGCCCACTACTACAAAGTTGTATAGGCCTATGAGACTTGAGTGGGTTCTGTCCAGTCTATTGAGTATATGTAATTAATTAATTTTTAAGACTGATGCTTATAATATTTTTTGCATTTTCGTAATAGCTCCTTGTCCTTTTCTGTGTATTTATGAAGTGATAAGGGATCATATCGTAGCAAATCGTTCAATCTCTACAGATTTGGTTATTATTTAGGAGCTACTGCTTGAATCTGGTGTTGATAACCCATCAATTTAGCACATATTGAATCAGATAAGGTCCATAGTACGTTATGCTTAAATTTTGGAAGTCTAATTTTAATCATTGCTGTATTTAAACTTCTATCAAGGTGCTTATCTATGCATCCAATTCTGTTCATATCGATTTGCTATAGCGCATAGAGATGAATTTATTGATCTCCTTGGACTATAAACCCATTTTAATCAAACAATTTCATGGCACCGACTCCAACGACATCTCCTTCTCCTTCTTTAGCATAAAGAACTAATTTAAAAATAATTGTTGTTTCAAGAGGCATTTTCGAGATAGTATTCCAGGCTATTTTTTATCCAACAAGTTGATGATTATCTGCAATAACGTATTTTGTTTCTACAGAGTAAAATATCCTATTGCCAATTGCAAATTGTATCATGATATTCATCATGTAAGGTATGAGATCAATGATATTATTTCGTTTCATGGCCATATAATTGATGTAACGAACGACAACCGATGGCAATCTGTTTTATACTCCCGTTTAAACGAACATTTATTTAGATTGAAATCTTAAGAACTTCTTGTGGACTATTCTATTTTATGTTTTCTTCTATCCGGTAATCGGATGGAATAAAGCAAAAATATTGTTTGCTGCTGTAACGGTGAATTCAAAGACAAAAAAGCATTCTCCTGAATAAATCACATTGCCTTCGATCTCAACATACCTATTTTTCAACTCCACCCGTCTTTTTTATAGAAAATCAGATATCTTTTATTTCCATAAAAATTTTGGTATTTTCTTTATCTGCAATCTTTTCTTTTCTTCAATCTTCAGTTTTATCTTTTCATTTGCACGCACAAGTTCATCAGTGGAGTATAATTTTTAGATATCAATAAAAGTTTAAGGATGCGTAAAATGTTCATCAGGTACATGCCACATTAAAAATTACATATTCTTTTTATTCTTTTACATAAACTACTCCCATGGAAAACTGGGGTATTCCCCTCGATTGACATCCTCGATATTTCTTTGGAAGATATATTTTAGAAATTGCTATTTGTCATAAACTGACACTTAAAGAAGTTACAGTTCAATTTATTTACGATTGTTTAGACTCTCCCGAATAAACTGAAAGTTAACGATGGCTTCGTTCCCGTATAGGTATTCGTTCTTGTCCTTTATTTTCAATATTAACTTATTTGTCGAATTTTTCATTGTAATTACCACGCCATGCTCTTGAAGAATGGCTCTGTTAATGGTTCGAATCACCTCATTGACTCTACATTTAAGAAAGATTACGATGCTATTAATTTGATGTTAGTGGTTACAAAATCTGTATATCCTTTCTTCGACCTCTAAAGTTGAATCCTCAATTCTCCGAGATAAATTTTGGCGGAGATGAAGTCAAATAGATTGTCTTTTGAGAGATGACCATTATCACTGACTTTAAAATTTTATAAAGTAGATGAGGGAAGATATTCTTCTGTAAAATAAACTGGAAACTTAAATTTTCCTAAGTAATTATGGATATACGTTCTGTCAATAAGTTGAGCGGTAATGGTCTCTTTTGGAAAGATGTTAATTATCCCTTTTCTGCATCTTCCATACAAATATTGAGATCTTGAATTTGTTCTTCTGCTAATTTTCTAATTCTGGAGGGCACCATCTCTTATTTTGCGATTAATCCCTTTGACGGACAGTAGCTGTAAAACTATCCGTCGGATGGGTCCAAGAAGAGAACGAACTCTACCTTATTGTCCTTCATTAAAAAGATCTATAACTATTAAATCAATCAATATTTATATTCGTCCCATTTTAAAAATCAAATAAGTTCTGATGAATATGGAATTATTTTACTCACTTCCCTTACTATCTCAATAAAATTATAACTTAAAATCAATAAAGATATAATTCAATTTAAAATGATTTAAAACCGAAGGAACTGGGCTGATTTCGTAATTAATTACTGATGTAGGAAGATAAAGCCATAATTGCTCTTGTAAAAAAATACGGAATTAAAAATTGGGCGGAGATCAGCGAAATGATGTCAACCAAATATGGAATTGAAAACAGAACTGGAAAGCAATGTCGTGAAAGGTAACTTCTTATATAGTTAGATGGCATAATCACCTTGATCCAGAAGTTAATAAAGATGAATGGAGTTATAAAGAAGAGAAAATTATGTTCGAAGCTCATCAAAAGTATGGAAACAAATGGACGGAAATTGCTAAATTATTTTAAGGAAGGACTGATAATGACATCAAAAATCATTTTTATTCCATGTTACGTCGAAGTCTTCGCAGAGTCAATAAAATTTTAGGAATGAGAAATAGCACACAAAAAATAAAAGTTATCAAGCCTTCAGTATTATCAAAGATTTTTATCAATATTGGTGATGAAGACGAGGAAAAGTCTCGAGAATGCAAAAGTAATTAGAATGATAACGTTAGAAATCGCAGAAGCCCTCTTTTAATTCTCAAAATCAAAAACCGTTCAGGATTTGTCGACTAATCTGAAGGGAGAAGAAAAGAAACGATTGGAAGAATTAATATAAAAATTAACGTAGTATAAGTAAAGTGTTCGTAAAGTAGTTAGTAATACGAAATGACTCAATTACTCAAAAGGTAGAGTCGACGATCATCCAAGAATTAGGACAAAAATATTATAGCCAATGAGCCAGCTCCAGTAAAAAAGAGTAGTCACATAAGTATCACAAGTAAAAAAAGCTAAAACAAGAGCAGCAAAGATAAAAATATTTCCTTGGTTAAATCTAAATCCCAGATTTCTGCATAATAATAATAATAAAAACCTAAAAGAATATAGAAGAGAGGTCGAAAAAAGAAAGATAATCATGTATAAATGAAGATTTAATTAAAATAAGAGCAGCTTGGTCCAACTACCAGATTGAAGAAGGCTGAAACTTAATTTTCAGCTTTTAATATGGGTGAATAATTTGCTCTCCCTGACATCTTTGATGTGCCTTCCTTGAATGAAATTGACAAAAAAAATTCAGTCACTGAATTAAAAAAAATAAGTTCAACAAACAGTGGTTGTAATTTTTATTTTAATCCTTCTCCAAAAATGGATTTGCGCATGCTTACCAGAACACCACCAGGCCCAACTCCCAATTTATCTTAAATCTTTTCTAGAAATTTAACCAATTACGACTGGAAAGCAAATAAAGAAGAGTTGGACGGAATTGTAACTCAAACAAAAAAGAATATTGAGAAAAATAGTAAAAAGAGGTGATAATAGTGAATTGATCGCTCAGTATAAATTTGAATTATATTAATACAAAATAATCTCTCCACTTAATAAATTTTATTAGGATTAAACTATTCTTAAATATGCCTCAATCACTGACCAATCTTTCCTAATGAAAATCTCTGCTCACACAGTTCATTTAAAATTGTATCGCACTCCTTGCTCGTCAGAGATTGATTGAAATTGTACTTGTATTATAGAGCAAGATCTACTAAAAATTATTATTTTACTATTTGATTGATTGAATGATACACAATTATAGATGTAAAACTATAAGCTGTCATCGACTTTATCCATCTAGAACTAAAAGCTCCATTTTGAGTCATCAGTTCGAACAATGGCAAATCCAGTCGAAATAACGTCCTTCGAATAAAACTTCCACAGATGAGACCCATGAGTAGGGTAAAAGCCCCATCTGTAATTTTACTATGGCATATTTTTTTATCAGTGCTGGTCATTTTATCCGAGTTAAAGATGGACCACCACATGAGTTGATTTACTAATTTCCACTTATATGATCTGATTTGACTACTCGTCATCTTTTCGAATTGTTCGGGGTAGTACAAATTATGTATAGCTTTCTTTTATCTGTTATCAACGAAGTAAGTATATTTTGTATCGCGATCGGTGAGGAAATAATAAGGTTTTTCTTTTAGTCTAATGTACATTTCACTCGATCAAATAACTTGTATCAGAACTAATATTTAAAGTTGAATTATCACAAATAATATTTAATCAAGGATTGAATTTGCATAATTATGATCGTGAAGGAGAAGCTTAACTATCGAAATTTTTCATACTAGTTTCCCAATGCAGCTCATTTTATTTAATTGGATCTTATTATACAAAATGCTCGAATGCATCAATCAGATTTAGATTTCAATCAACTAAAGATTTGATCATCTCGCTATCCTCATTATTGATTCCTAACAATTAGCACAACTCCTAAAAGAGGAGGATAAAAGGAAGACCGTTGTTCGAAATTTTAGAACCATTAAGTCATCATAAAAAAGTAGGATAGTGACCGAACTTAAATATATAAAATAGCTCTAAAAAAATGGAAGAAATCCATCCAAAGCTTAAATTATGTAAATCATGATAGACTCAGATCATGTGAAAAGATGTTCGCCAATTGCATGAACCAATATCTTAACACTGACTACTAAATTAAGAAAACAGGAGATCCTAATGATCTGATCGATATTTTTGCTTTTTACTATGAGCACATCAATGCAAGGACGAAGGTAAAGCAACTGACTGTAATCAAGAACTGCAACTTCTTTTATGAGATAAATTTTCTACATTAAAATTTGAAATTTTTCTTGTAAAACATGCAAGTTTCAATGAATCACGTATATTAAAATTAAAAGAGCAAATTCTTTTCATTTTTGAAATGCGAAAATAGAGTATTGTCCCCTGATAAAAGTCCAGATAAAAGAGATGAGATTTAATAATAAAAATTTGACACAACTGGTAAAATATCTACAAAATAAAAGAAGAAGATGCAGCAATATTGTTTTTAGTTGAGTAAACTATTAGATCTTGAGAGTATCTACGTCAATTATTTTTACTTTAATTCGATTGATATTTAAAAAAGGAAGAAAACACTGATGAGTAATTTTCTAAAAAGAAATGTCCATATCAAAAAGCTTATTGACTTGTACGGCCAATAATTTCGTAATACGAAGGGGAAGTCAAATAAGTGATATGCTATTTTTACTATTTCAAACAATATTCAATATAATTACAGTCTATGATAATCAATTTGATGGATTTGTCAGAAAATCAGAAAGATTAAGCAATTGACCTTGTTTTAATATATAATTGCCTGGATTTAACCCTATATTTTGAGCAGTGGAATCAATCCAATATACATTAGTTTCTCCTTTTAGTTTTTCTCTTATTGATTATAAGACGTCCTATTTGATATTCCTACCGCATCTATCTTTGCAGATTCTAATGATATAGTTTTTATCATAAGGTATGCTCAATTGTCTTTCTTTCAAAATCTTTAATTTCTAAAAGCTTATTTCCATCTATTTATCAACATCTACTAAATTTCGAAGGCGAGGTTAAGCAATAAAGTCTTCAATTTTATGTTTGAATGACTTAAAGAGAGAATCTTTTTTGTCTTAACTTTCTGTTTTTTCAAGTTCATCCAAATCTAAAAACACTTTTTTCCAAATAATTTTGTTGTCCTACTTAAATAGAACATACTTGTAATCAGCATTCATGTGTCTAATTAATTAGTTGACCCTCTCAGTATTGACAATCAAATAGTTAAGCTTTGGATAATATGAATGCAATAATTTGAGAGTCTTTATGGTCTCACCTCCATTTGTTGATGCCCATTGAGGAGTATTGTTTAGAGAAATAGAAGGCTAGTTGCTTAATTTAGCTACTCTAAGAAACCAAAGCAAATCAGTTAATGTATTCCTTTTAGTGATATAGTGTATGCGTGGATGAAGAAACATCATAAATCTATCTGTAAGATCATAAGTTAATCCTGTTTTTTAAATCCAATCACTCCAACAACTAAACTAACTTCCAAACAGATCTCTTCGAAAGATATATGTTTCCTATTTGCGATTTATGGCACTGAGAGCTCCTGATGATATTTTCTATACAAATTTTTGATAATGTTTAAAATATTCAGATGAAGCTCCCAAAATTCCTTGAGGATGATCAACAACCAGGTAAAATTTAAATTAATCACTCTTTCCAGTTAGCATCCCTCCATCCATTAATTTTTTAATTTGATTTTTGTATGACTATATACATTATCCCTATCCTGGGCATTGTTTAATAACAACGCTTCTATTGAAGGCGAAAGGATTATTGATATGATTGGTGATTTCTTCAATTAATTTATCATTGTTTGGTATCACTTAAAAATTGCGTATTTCCAATATTTGTTCTGATATTTTGTACTATTTTTTGTTGTAGAGTTCAAAGGCTTCATTAAAATATTTGCTTTTAAAATAGCATTAAAAGTTTTTTGGTTTATCTTGTGTTTATTTAGCGCTACTGTCTTATTAAGATTCGGGTATATTTTTGAGAACTTTTACGATTTTATGCAAATATTCCGTTTATTTTGAATCAATCATATAAATTTTCTTTACCTATGCCTTTCTACATTGATTTATGATGGCTTGAAGCTGCTCTTTGAATTAATTTTAGTTTAACTTTTTAAACCTGTCATAAATAATTATCACAAGCTCCTATGGAGGGGATTGATGCAATAAAAAAACCAGTTATTGCTTGGTAATCTCTTAAATTTGTTATTATTTCTCGTTCTCGCATTTTACTATGATTGAAGATAGAGATATTAGAAGGGGTGACATTTTTATTGTTTTAGATGATAAGTTTGTGATAACTTTCCTCTGTATAATGGTTTGAAAAAGTAATCTAAAATAAGCTGAGCATTTGCTGAATTGAGAGAATAATCGACTCATTTAAAAAGTAAATACTAATAATCATAATTAAAAATTTTAGAACTTAATAATTAAAGCTATTTACTTGAAGTCGAAAAAATGTGGATATAATTTATTATCTTTAAAATGTTTCTTAATAAATAACACAAATTCATTCTTTTTATAATTTAATTTTAAAATATTTTAGATAATGATAAAAATCACTATAACCATTCTAATTCTTATAAAATAGAATTCTTTTATGCTATCTTTGATCTTTCTTATTGCTATAAAATAAAATTGGACTTTAATCTTTTTGAATGAATACAACTATGAATTTTTTTGCAAACATATTGATGATATAATCATCCAAACATATGCATATTTTTTAATTCGATAGGCATCCTGTGTTGATATTATACTTCCAGTGACGACTAAAATTTGGATGATAGTAAAAATTCAATTTTAACATTATTATATTAATATTACTTGGTTGAAAAAAAAGTTTTCAATAATTATAAAAATCTTATCAACTTTCTCCTTGTTAACTAAATTCATACTATCGAGCTTATAGTTAATGAGATTGTACTATTCTCTTAAATAGTCGTTCAACTGGATCATCTTTTGATAAATTTTGTCAATAATAAACTTGCTGATAAATATAAATATTTTCCTATTTAACTCCCATCACTCAAATTTACTGATTCTGAACGAGGCTTGACTAAGATAAAGAAATTTACCAAGCAGAATAAAAAATATGGCAGGAGATTTCATTGACCAATCACTAGCAGTAACTGACAGAAAAATACAATGACAGTTGAAATCTAAATAATGATAGTTCACACAACGACCTTTGATCTCAACTTGTCAAATATTGAATTTAATACTTTTAATATTATTGGTGGATTACTGTTATAATAATCTCTTCTTATTTATTTAAGTACTAAATAAATACGTTTTTATAACCAGTAATTCCATGTTCATACTTGTTTCAAGTAATTCAGAAAACAAGGAGAAAGGAATATTTTCGAAGAGTGTAGACTACCTTGAATCAGAATTAGGATGCTAATTAAAGGTTCCTGCACTTGATTTAAGCACAGATGTTATACATCTAACTCAAATATGCTAAAAAAAATATCAATTAAAACCGACAATTTGTGAGTCCAGTCTCCATAAAAAGAATCTTTTATCAAGATAATGCATTATGAACCAAATATTTTAATTTTTTTCAAGATAATAAAATTTTCTCTAGTTTTATTATACTGGACATGGATTCAGGGAAGGAGATTTATGCATCTAAACAATTGAAAACCCTGATGGATAAAGAGTTAAAATTTAAGATATATTAGAAACTTATTTGATAGCAACCAGAAAAGTTAACGAGATAAAGAGGGTAAAGCGTTACTTAAATTTATATATTGATGCTTGCTACTCAGGAAATAATGCACTTAGAGCAAGATAATATTTAAAAAAACAATAGAAAAATTACGATTTTCTATCTCGATATTAGATTAACCTTGAGAGTTCATCAGGGCCATAGTAGACAAGTGTTAATAATTGTTCTTTTGGCAGCTTACTGATAGGAAGATAATGGTTAACTTGGTGTTATAAAAACAAATAATTATAAAAGGAGTTATATGGGAAATATATTAAAAGAGAACCTTATAAAATGTAATTTCTACAAATAAGAAATAAAATTGGCTGTCAGTGTGGAGGGTGTTACATGACCTTTAGAGATGCTTGGGCAAATAAAATAAAGCCCTAAACAATTTAAAAATAGCTTAAATGCATTTAGCCAAGATATAAAAAATAAATATATTCCGTTTCTAGTAAATATATGAAAGCATTATCTCTTGACTATTTATAGAATCAAAAATATATTTTTAAGGAAAACATGTGGAATTATTAAAATCTAAAGTAAATTGCACAATCATTCTGCAAGGGAGTTATTAAAAATAAAATTTTAATTATTCCATAAGAAAAGAAGCATCCATATCTCTAATTTCATGATGGTGACATTATTATTGCTTTTAATAAAAGATGGCGCAAATATTTGCTGCATTAAGATGTCAGAGGTTTTATATCATATATGCATTATCTTGACGTTTAAAATAATTCATATGGCCAACTCTTGAGCAAGATTTTCTGCACATTTATTAAATAAATCATCATATTTGCGTGATAATCTATTCTTATTTAGGAAAAAAAATATTTATTTAATATTTAAAATATTATGAAAAGTTTATTAGAGCAGCAATACGCCAATAATATTTACAAATGGTAAATTCGATATTTATGTGGTTTGATATATGATATTGAATTGCTATTATTTTAATTCAGATTCTGTTTTCCTTGGCAGTTACCACGTCATGGTGATTCTAAAGTGAAATCTCCTTAACTAACTTTTATTCTGCTCTATAAATTTGCTTATCTTAGTGAGTCCTCTGAAAATGAGATCCTTAATTCTTACTTGATTATCAATTGTGACTGATGTGTGTTAAATTGTAGACATTTGTATTTATTAGTAAAAGATATTTACAATCAATATGATAGTTTAGTTTTATATTTTTTTGATAATTATATTGATTTGTATCATTATTGGGG
>Ga0302280_1002308_pt1 | contig 14782 bp, 13 predicted proteins | sample III_Fen_E1_1_FD_198771 | JGI IMG/M metagenome (GOLD analysis project Ga0302280, IMG submission 198771) | Peat permafrost microbial communities from Stordalen Mire near Abisko, Sweden - III_Fen_E1_1 | ecosystem: Environmental > Terrestrial > Soil > Wetlands > Permafrost | place: Sweden: Abisko...
ACCCCTGAATGGTCACTGGACATCAATGTTTAATCCAAAATTCAATATGATTTCATTATGAAAGAGCATTTTTAATATTCTTATAAGACTCCATAAATGGCGCTATTAATTTATATTATTTAAGCATGTATAATTTTGGCGAGGAGGAGATCATCGGACAAAAATCAATTCCTGGAATTACTCCTGACTTTATTATCTCTCAACTTTAATTTGCACCAATACTTTATGAGCAGTGGAAAATCAACAGCGAAGAACATCAGAAAAGGCTTATTGAAGTCATGATGAAGACTCCTTCGAATTCAGATCGTCCCGGATATATTTACGGTTTTCGCACAAGATAAGGCTATAATTCAAAGGACGAGCAATATCAGATTAAGATGGGTAGAACTAAACTGCAAATACCACAAGAGCGAATCTTTCAGTGGTAAAAAGAGGATTGCCATGAGTACGTGTAAATTTTTACAATCAGAAGTGAGTTTAACGTAAAATTATAAGCCTTAGTCCATCTTCTTTTTGCGTACGCCAGAAAGATTATTTATATCAATGGCAAAAAGAGAATTTAATGGTTTTAATTTTACAAAAAGATTCCAACGGCAGCAGCGATAAATCTGCTCAATCTTGTGATGTAAAAAGTGCATGAACGCAATTTCCAACAAGTGCCAAAACCATTAGATCTAAACAGTTACGAATCGTTTTTAAAGAAATTACTTCTGCTGAATAATTTCAATCGGCAGAAACAAAGAATTGTAGTTTTTGGACTTCCACGAACAGGCAAGACAACTTTTGGTAATATTCTCTTGGGCGTACCGATGACTGCTAAGCAAGTGGATAATCAATTTAAGATATCTTTCGAAAAATCATAAAAAATCGATAATAATATCCTTGAAATCACTACTATCTCTTAGGAGATAAAAGAAAATAATTCCAGCAGTTATCTTTAGCAATATTTCATGCAGTGGCACGCCATGTGCAATGCAGAAATCATTTTGCCACTTCTTATCGTAAAGCAAAGTGATATTGAGTCTTCGATGATGATAGGACTATTTGAAGGATTAAAATTAGTTAATCAGTATCTTAAACTCGAGAGATCTCCTGTGGTTGTAGTTAATCGGGCATCTTCAAATTTTACTGAAAAAACAGCATCAACCATTTACGAAGATTCTAAATCGTATATATCTGAAAAGAAATTAAAATAATTGCAGTAAAGTCATCTAACCATTGTGAAATAAGCTCATAGCGAAGGTAAGTTTCCTCTGGTGGATGAATCAAAATATATCTTTGAGAATATTGATGAATGGCAAGACAAAGGAAAATGGGGGGACATCTAACTAAAGGTAAGTTAATAGTTGTTAAAATAATGCCGTTTAATAATTGAGATGTCATATTCTTTCCTGCAAGAACGCTATGGTTTTAAATTTCTTGAAAAGATAAAACAAATCAAAGAAGAAAACGACCAAATTCAATCTCTACATTATTTAAAAAATCAGTTGTCTTACTTAAAAGGCGAAATCCACCCTTCTCAACAAATTGTACATTAATCAATTCGTAATCTTAATGATTTCCTATCTTTTGAGAAGAAAGAAGATATCTCAAGCTATTTGTATGCCTTTTGCTAGTGTGTTGCTAATAAGTCTTTAAGTCACACTCTCATCTTCGATGATCTCTAAGCAAATATTAATGCCAAATCCAGTGAACTCATTTCTACTCAAAATGAAAAATTAAGAAAGAATCTAGAGAATTTTAGGCTTGCGATTGAAAAATATATTAAAATGGGAAATCAATCATTTTTGAAAGACTTTAACACCATCGAAAAAGAAGATAAATATTAGAAGATTATGGAAATCCTCCAATCAATAATTGAGATGAATTTAATTGAGTCATTTGATAAAAATGTTGTCATTGATGTTGATGAAGAATAATAAGTGTTCCCTTCAGTAACAAAATAAGAAACAAAGAAACTGATAGACTCAATTGTAAACCTTGTTTAATTGCTGAAAAAACTTGAAATTTATAGTAAAACTGGCTTACGTTTTGATAGTGTGGCTGGTAGAATTAGGCAAACTATCCATTTGGCCTTAAAATCTCAATAGCAACAGCTTAAAAAAGTTTCATCTTTTACTGTCATCAAATAGTTTAAATAGTTTCCAAAACAATATTCTCCCAGATAAAAAGAAAAAGCCAAATAGGTACCGCCTCAACCAGATAATTCCAAATCATTTATAATCTATATTAATTCAATGTCTTCTTTGATAGCAGAGCTTTCAAAAATAACTGAAAATATAACTATAATAAATGTGGTCAAAGAGGTATTCGTTATTGATGTAAAACAATTTTGCGTGAAACATAATCTCATTATATTGACCAAGTCCATCAAAGTGTATGATTAATTTGAAATTACTTTCCCGAATTATGAAAACAAAGATAAGTTGGAGCTGACAGTAATTTCTTAGAATATGACAAACTATTAAAAAATTATAATACCAAAGAGTGCTCGAAATGGGAAAGTAGTTTTGCTGGCTTTTATCGATAACCAGATGACCCCAATCGATCCCTATCATGCAAAGCATCCAAAGAAGATATAGACTGATTTTTACAAGGGACTTTTAGCGATTTATTTGCAAAGAGTTAAATGAATGATTTCATCATATCTTAAATTAATCAATTTGCACAATTCCTAAGAATAGAGAGCAATAAAAATAAAGAATTTATTATTAAGAAAACTTCATAGAACGATAACTCCAAATGTTAAATCATAACCAAATGCAATTTGTGCCTCAGTTTTTATTATTACTCACCATTTATTGATTTCTTGAATAATTTATGCTACTTATAATTCTTTGGCATATTTCAGCTTACCAAATAATTCTTTGTTTTGGACAGTTCAACATTATAAATAATGATCAAACAATAAACTCAAGATAATTTACTCAGTGGGGATATCGATATTCACCAAAAGCGAGTCTTTCTAGAGGACCCCAAAGATAGTCATACTCATGTTCTAACCAACATTTTAGTATATTGCAGTTTTTACTATCCTCATACGAAATCACTAATTCGTAAAACTATCTTTCGTCTTGTTCCGCACAATAACTAAAGTCTATTAGCCGCAGTGACCCATCTATATTCTTGTCTTTAGCGTTAAGTTATCGTCGGTCCTTCAAGTTCTTATATTCCGCCTGCTGAACTACCTCATTTGCAACGTCTTGATAGCTCCCTCTTGACAACCTCGAAAAATAGTACTAATAAGTAAGCATTTGTTAATTCGATTGCATAACTTGATTTGAAAGATATTTTCCCCTAAAAAAGGATTTCTGAATTGACTTGGTATAGTTGTTCTCGTTTCCTGTCAATGAGAAATACGCAGCATTATAAAAAAGATTATAAACTATATGCCCAAGAACTTGAAATTGATGGATAGAACTGGCTGCAATCGACACCTTTCTCTAATATCTTTTGTTTCTTATAGCACGTTTTGGCAATAATTAATGAATAGGCTAAAGTACTAAGGCCAATAGACTTAAAATTCAAATTACTCTCCGCAAGATTGGCCTATCTTCATAATAAAATTCTGCAAAGCCCAGTCAAAAGATTATGCGACACTGCCTTAACCAATTATCGTGAAATACTCAATTAATCAGCTACAAACATCACTTTCGAGGATTACATCGAATTATTGCTCGAATATTCCTTTTGTTTACTGTACTATTATAAATATAGTCAATCCGAGGCCGCTCTTCATCAGTGCTTTTCAATTCTAAAAATAAAAAAGGAATTTACAGGAAAACTCGGAAGGAGGACTAAATATCAGCAATTTGATACTCCCCAACTCGTCATGAATCTCGCCCAACAATAAAAAGACCAAAAGGAGGAGGAATATTGTGTAGAAGAGGAAGAATAAAAATAATCTATCAAGTTTGTTGAGGCAAAAACTTTAGTGGCAAGAGAAAGAGGGCTAAATACCACCAACGAAGATAAGATAAAGTGCTCCACTTACGACGAGGAATCTATTCTACTTGAAACTCCTAAATTCGTGTAGTCACATAAAACAACTGAAAAAGTTGCTGAAGTGACTTCCCAACATCTGTTGGTGACTCTTGCTTCTATTTATTATGAATGGCGCAGCACTCCTCATGACTAAATGCTCTATCAGCATGTTTCAGCTTCCATAATGACTTTGCTAAAATATTAAATATCTACATCATTCAGCTATAGTTTCTCCATTCTTTTGCTTCGTTCTTTAAATGAATTTCCAAGGATTAAACATACGGAGAGAGCTCTTGATCAACTGGAAAAGCTTCGAGCATTATTTAACGGTCGAAGCAATAAAAATACACATAACTTATATTCAACACCTTACGAAACCAATTTGGGGTATATTCTAGTGCTGGCGGACAAATATATGGAGATGGGCCTTAGCTTGACAGCAGTTTAACTCTTTGAACAAGCAGGACTATACGAGTAGTGCATAGATGCACTCGTAAAAAAGAATTATAAAGAAAAAGCCCTTGAATTATTGAATAAATTAGTCAATTCACAAGGCCATAATGCAAGGACCCTTTGCATGTTAGGCGATATTAATGGTAACGAAATAACAAATTACTAATAGGCTTGGAAAATCAGTAAAAGCACATGTGCTAGGGCTCAACGGTCATTAGGATGGCATTATTTTGGAAAAAATCAATATGAATTGGCAGCTGAAAGTTTCATAAAGGCTACACAGGCAAATTACTATCATCCTAATACATGGTTTACTTTGGGATGCACTTACATGAGACTTAATCAATTTGATAAAGCCTTGAAAGCATTCAGTGAAACCATCTCAATTGACGATACACAAGGAGAGGCATGGGGTAACATGGCTTCTTGCTACATGTATCAAAAAAAGATGAAGGAAGCATATTCAACGCTGGAGCAAGCAGTGCGCTATGCCTAAGGAAATTGGAAGCTGTGGGCTAATCTATTATCTGTCTCTCTTTCTCTTAAAAAATTTTATAAATATTTTGACTGCATGGAACATTTGGTGAAGCTTGGCCAGCAGGAAGTTCTTACTTAAGATATATATAAAAAAATTGTGCAAATTCTAAAATTTAAGATACAAGAGAAAGAATAGCGTAGGCGCATACTTTATAACTACCGAAATCGTATAGATAGACTGTTTGATAATCTATAACAGCAGATTGGCCAGAATCCACTTGTCTGGAGAACTAAATCCGAATATAAAATTGCAATCTTAGATTATCTGAAAGTTCTTGAAGACTACTATTGCCACCTCTACTTAAATAGTCAAGTTGACCTCAACGATTTAATTCCAGGCTATGAAAATGTTCAAGCAGTTGCAGAAACTACCAGTAAATAAATCAGCGAAGCAAAGCGACTTGCTGTTGAGTGCAAGCAATGCTAGTTAAACATGACGATGAGAGTGGGGTGGCACGAAAATAAGTATTAATCATTAAATTTAGAGTGGAAAGCAATAAGGTTAAAAGGGTTTTGCTCGAGTACGTGGAGACTTATCGCAACCATTCTTAGAAGTCAGATAAATCAGATTTCAAGCTTTTTGTTGCCGGAGTTAGTCAAAAGATCGCTCATTGTTTGGAGGAGAATTTTAGTGTAGATATCAATTGGCTATGATCAAGAACTTAAGTTAAATCTAATGTATATCACGGCGCAATATCTGTTTTATAATGCAGCTGTTTTCTAATATTAAATTACATTTATTTCTAAATGAGTGCCAAGGTCATAAATGCGAAACAGCCCGTCATAAATAGCAATATCGAAAACTTCTGTTCTCCTGTAAGGTTTGCAAAGTGCCGCATTACTCGCATAAACCCCGATAAAAATACTTTTTTAAATTCTAATCTTCTTGTATCGAACATTCTTAATCACCTTTCTCCAAGCGCCAGATCAACATCGGATATTCCTGCTGATGCCTACGTAATTCAACAATAATAAAGGAAAACAGAAACGATGAGCTTGCTCTTATTGTAAATTAAAAAAATGAGAAGAGAGAAAAGGCTACCAAGGCCGACCACATTGCTAAATGTCGCTCGCAAACCGCCTTACATAATTTGAGAGAGTAGGAACTTGAGATAAAGCGACAGGTGGAGAAAATAAAGATTATGAAGATTTAGATGAATGACAAGGCGAGGGATATCATGAATAGGAAGGAGGATACGGCCTATCTCGGAAGAAATCTTTTCCTCGAGGGAGAAAAATATCTTAAACAAATGAAGGACACTCATCCGAGTGGAAAAGTCCTTAAAATAGAGGCAACCAGAATGCTAATGAAGGATATAGCGAAAAAGAAGGGCAGAGGAACAGCTATTCCCGAGGCAGTCCCGGACTCAATGGACGATATTGAAAGTGCAAATACTAGTAAAACTAATACTCTTACATTTAATCCAAATCAAAGTACAGAAATCAGCCTTGAGACAAATGCTCCTCGCCAGGATCATCTTTTGCATGAAAGATAAAAATAAAAACTATTGAAAACATTAATTAAAAATCGATCTTTTGACTGCATAATGAAAGAACAGAAACGGCACGCAGCCTGGGAAGGCTTTAGCGAAAACTGGGCAGTAGGATTCTCTGAGCATGTCGAAGAGATGACCTTAAAGAGAAAGAGACATGCAAAGCGCTCTCCCAGACCTAAATATGCTGACTTATCTGGAGGAAACATTTTGGACTACAACAATAAGATGAGTAGATTCAAGGCTCTCAAGAAGTACCAGGAAGCCTTCGAGAAAACTGCAACAGCTTTTAGTATCGTAGCGCGTGAATGATATTTCAAATCATTGCTTGTGAGCAGCTTTCTGATTGATCTTGATGTACAAAACTTAGGCATGTATTTATATTGAATTCACTGGCAAGTGATTATTTAGAATATTAATAATCCTAGGTCAATACACGAGTTCAAGAATTTATCGTGGGATAGGTCTATAGTCCTTTAAAAGTAATATTTTAATCGCAAAGATATCTATATATTGATATTAAGGAACTCATATTTTAGTAAACTGGTTGATATTATTTTTAATGACAATAATTAATTTACATATCTTGATGGAGGCTGAACGTCAGTTAATCGCATCGTGAAAATTTGTCCTAATTTTTAATAGCATTATATTTCTTATTAGTAAGAAGAAAGAAAGGAATACCAAAATATATATGACTGAAGTATAATCTTATATCCTTAGACAGGATTTACTATTTTTGCCTATCTGTGGGATTAAATCATCATCAATGCTCCATTATATACAAAGACGGACGCCAGTCAAATATCGATATTCAAGCACAACGCGATTAAACTGAGGCAATACTAATGACTATTTTCTCATCTAAATTGCAGAAGGCCAGCTTAGCGACCCTTCCGAGATTCTAAATTAATAATTAAATACTAATCTATTATGGATGAGCTATTGAATATTATTACCCTTGCTAATTTGGCAGTACATTTCAGCTGCAGCCGAGTAACATACAAATAATTTATATTTTGTTCTTTAACAAAAAATAGTTTTAACAATATTTTGAAAACATGAGTTTATTGATAATCATCTTCAAAAAAAAACGTATTTTATACACTTATTAAGCAATGAACTAAAGCTAAAATATGGTTGGCATTGAGAACATGCTACTCCGTTGAATTTTGCACACCCCGGAAATTAGCATGGAACATAGAAAAAACCAAAAGAGTTGGGTTCTTGTCGTCTATTTGTAAATCCTGATACACATTGCGTGCATATTCCACTGTATTGATTATAGGTCGCGCAGCCGAACATAGCCTGCACGCATATAGTTTTGTTAGTGGAGACAACAAATAATGAGTAATTGGGGACGCATTGAGAACAAATCTTCGTATTTACGTCGTAAATATCACAATGAGAAATAGTAGGATAGCATGCAGCTTGAACCCAGGTGTATGCAGGGTCACATTGAGTGCAATAAGTCGGTGAGGCGCATGTAGCGCATTAATCTCCATAGGTGGAAAAACAAATATTTGGAACACATGAGGTATTGGTAGTAATATATCCAGAATTGCAAGTATAACATGATGTTCCGTTGTAGACTAGGCAGTGAGGTATAGTCGGCACGCATGACAATCCAGAAGACGAGAATCCAGAAACGCAAACAGAGCAAGCGATATTGATGTAAGTTATACAGTTAACAATACTCTTCACGCATGAGGTGCCAGAAACAGAGAATCCTGGACTGCAAGAAGAACATGCTAGACCTGTGTAGTTAATGCAGTTTGGCATAAGCTTTCCGCATATCGTAGAAGAATTTAAGTTCCAAGAAAATGCTTTGCCAATGCTATACAGAAAGTACGCGGAGCTGCAGCTGAAGCATGATGTTTCCATAAATGTCCCATTGTATATAACGCAGCCAGGTGTATTAACCACACATTAGAAATTAGATGAAGCTGATAGAGTGCGTCCAACATCGCATATTAACGTTCCTATTGGGGTTTTGTAATAACCAAACGTTGAGGGAGCAATGCCTATCCAAGTATAATTAAGCTGGCATGATCCATTTACAGTAATGTAAAGTTAAACACACATCAGACAGCCATCCACTCCCTGGTAAATGCAGGCAAAGGAATTTGGAATGCAGTTTAAGATAGAAAAAGGAAAAGAAGAATTAGTCTTATAATTCATGGTGTAGCCTGAATCGCATGTAATACAGCTATCGGCAGAGTCAGCATTTGAATAAAGCGAACAGCCTGCAACAGGAGGCATGCATACATTAAAATCAACGAGATAGTAGCCTGGAATGCATCGTATACAATATAGCACACCCTGTGCATTCAAGGCAAATTTTAAACAGTTCGGTATGGGAGGATTAGCCACGCAGTGGTTACCTAGGTCCTTTATATTTGGAACAAGGGTATATCCTTGTGTGCAGTTAAAACAACCATTTACGTATAATATTGGAAGGCAGTTTGGATATTAATACTCTACACAAGCAGTTCCTGAATATCGAATGCAGTATGGAATATTTAACACGCATGAGCCATTCACAAGAATGTAGAATTGATCACAAACCAAACAACCATTCACACTCTGATTAAGGCAGCCAGTGGACTTTAGATTGCATTTTCCGAGGGTCATTTGGGTTGCATTAATAAGCACGAGCTACTGGGTGTGATAGTAATCGCAATGACTGCAGCCACTTAAAGAAGCATTTTGAGGATAATAATACGCCGCACAGCCAGGAATCCAAGTCGCGCATACATTGAGGTCAGTAAAATAGTAGCCTAAACTGCATTGCGAGCAATATACCACGCCTTGTGTGTCTAGATTATATGTTGCGCAGTGAGGTATGCTAGGATTGGGATTGCAGGATGTACTAGAACTACTCACTCCAAAAACTGGTTGTCCACTAAGAGTGTATCCTGATATGCATGTCAGACAACTGGCCCCAGTGTATTAAGCACAGTTAGCAACAGTAGGAACGCATGCAGTATTTCCAATAGAAAGGAGGGTATATCCCGAGTTGCAGGCTGAGCATGTAATTCCGCTTTGCGTGGCGCAATTGGCGATTGGGACGCAAAGGTTATTGGAAAAGGAGTAACCTAAGCTGCAAGTAGCGCAATAGCTCCAAAAGAAAGTCAGGCAATTCGGAATATCAATGGGGGGCGTTGGCAGGCACACTCCGACCAATCCAGTTCCAGAAGTATCGACGTGGAGCCAATAGCCATTGTTGCAGATTACGCATGTTCCAAATCTGTAGTAGTAGCATTTTGGAGTCGAAAATTCGCACAGCGAAGGGCCTGAGAGGTAGTAACCGGAGGCACAGGCCTAGCAATACCCCAGATAGTATGTGGCGCAGTTATGAATAGTAGTAGCACATTGGCCACCAGAAACCGAGTACCCTTGGGCACAAAAGGAACAGCTGCCTCCATTGTATGCAACACAGTTAAGAATACCTGTCGTCATACCGGAAATCATCGGTGTGACTATGCATGAGTTATTGAAGAGGGAGTATCCTAAGTTGCAGCCAGCACACTTAAGTCTAAAGAATGCAAAACAGTTGGGGATATCAGAAGCCGTCGCGGAGCAGGTTCCGATCATGGCCACTCCCGAGGAATCTATGTGAAGATAGTAGCCGCTATTGCATGATCCGCATGTTCCATAGGCGTAAATGCCACAGTTGGGAATAGCAGTTAGGCATGAAGCAGCACCCGCGAGGTAGTAGCCCGAGGAGCAGACGGCGCAGCTGGTTCCGTTGTAGATATCACAGTTAGCAATGACTGGTACGCATAAGAAACCTGTTTGGATAGGATTGGCTCCAGTGGAATTGCATTGGCTGCTGGCTAAGGCGATCAAGACTGCCAGGAGCACAAAGAATTTGAAGGATTTTGGGTTCATGATTTAAATTGATTGATGAAATTCCATGCAATATCGCTGCGTTTATAACTATCACTAAAGTTTTTCTTCCGTTGTTCGACAAGTGGGCGAGGACGATGTTACTCCAGCTGAGACTGACTTGTCCTGCTGATATTTTTGCAGGTTTGTTTATGTTGGTCCCGGAAAACGCATTTTTCTTTTAAATTCGTGTGCAATGTTCTAAAACTCAAAGTCAGGTATTCGGTAAATACTTTGTCTCTGCAGTTAAATCCGCTTTGCTGCGCTCAGTCGAGTCCAATCTTTGCTTCAAAGTGGTCTTTTGCAAATAAAAATGGTTGTTTCTCGCTTTTCTGCTGCAAAATTCGAAGGCTAGAATCGCCTATTTTTAATCGATATCAACAACCCACGGACTCCTCCCTTTATGACTCGACGATTAACCCATCATTGAGCCTGAAAAATAGTCTGAATTTATTTACAGTTCAAATTGCATTTTATTGTTGCAATACTGAACGAAACTAAAAATAATCCCCCCGTTGAAAGGAGAAAGGGACGGCCGCAGTCTTAAGAAATTTATCAACGGAGAGTTCCTCCTCTATGCAATGGACGCAATTAGACAGGATTCTAAAAATCAAAGACCTCCGAAGATCTTCAGAATGAAACTTGGGTTTCATGCACAGTTGTGAAAGGAATGCTCGTCAAATCGCATTAGTCAATTACTGCCAATTAAGTGACACTTCGGGGAAAAACAGCGGACTATGTAATCTTGGCCAACTCAATTCCTATCAAATGATCATTGCACAACATCGAACAGAAGCGATATGTCTTGATCTAATCTCATTAAAATGAGAACTTATGTAGCTCACAATGGTTTATCTCCTCACCAACGAGTTAGGGAGCAGCCAATCTGATCAACTATAAAGATAAAAAATATAATTTTTATTTGTTATCGAAAGCCTGGATATCGCTGCGAAAATGATTTACTCAAGGAATAAGGATAGTTATAACTCAATTAATTATCAGCATTCCACTTAACAAAATATATGCTGTGATCAATGCCAATCATCACCTGTGTCTCCAAACCTTCGCGAATCACAATGAAAAGTTCCTCTATCAGTCGATATTATCTGTATTCAATTCCATAGAATCTTTTCTTCTTCAATCGCCATGCTCAAAGACGTTAGATATGTCAAGGACATCTTTAATCACTCCAAACAAACCTCAAGCATTCTCATGATAGCTATTGCGTTAGTTCATACTCTTTGTTGCAGGTAAAGCTTGAGTATTCTCTGCTGGAAAGAAAGAATCCTTAAATCTTTCTCCCGAAGTCATGATTATATGAGTTTACTATATTGGCAAAGGTGAGTGAGCATATGAAGAGTTAAATATATATCTTTCAAGCATTAGTCTTGGGGCGGATCGATTCTTTCCCTTTAAAGGAGTCTTCGAACCACTGGCCCGTATAAATTTCAGACGGCCTATATTTCGACTTATTTTATTTAGTCTTAATTTACTTCTCGGCCAAACAGCCGCTGCCCTGCTTTTTGCCGTTCTAGAAGCGGCCGTCATAGATATACTTTTCGCATTAAAAGAAGCCCTCTCCCTCATACTTTCCATTGACAAATTGTCCTCGATAGCGGGCTTAGTTTTATTTAAAGTTGAGTGTGCCTTTCCCGTTGGCCTCCCCATCAGTAAAACTACCAATAAATGTGAAGCAATTGTTGTCGATGACCCCTGAGGTTAACTGTCCGCCTTTCCACTCGCCCTTAAAAGTTGTTTTATTTTTTGCATTACAATAAGTCCCACTGCCTTCTGCCAGACCTCCTTTGAAATTTCCCTTAAACATACCCATTGAGTTCAGCAATATGCCCTGTCCTTCTGGAATAAATTTATGATCTATTTCGATTAGTGGGCCCTCGTAGTAATTATCCTTTGTGAAAAAGGCTGTCAGATCATCGGCGAGTTGATTGACATAAATCCCCTTGGGATGAAGTTGCCATTTCTTCCCTTTTCCATCTTAAAATTTTTGCATTAATTCACTCCCGAACAGTTAAATCGTTTAACTTAGATCCTTCGACACGGTAAGTTTTACGACAGAAAAGGGTACCTAAATGAAGGAGTTCATATTATCGGTTTGCTGGTCAATATTATCTGACTGGCCATCCTCTTTGGCAACAATAATTACATCATGCAAATTGATGGCTCCAATTTTCGAGGGTGTTGACTTTTGAGCGGAATTAAAAGTAGTCTATCCTGTAAAATTATAGCTGCTGCTTTTAAAAGGAGTTTCTTAAACTTGTATTGATTTTTATTTTTATTTTCTTTCCCTCATTTTAGATTCACGTAAAACAAGAGGTTCAATCGTAATTTCCTCGTTCTTACCCTTTATGTCAATCTCTTGCTCTTGAATGCAAAGCCCTTGACACTCGATATTGCCCATTTATTAATAATTTTATATATAAAATAAAATAGTCAGATATCAAGGAAGAACATCTTGATTTTGTCCTGGTATCTTCCCCAAAGCCGAGAGCACTATTATAACGATAACTGCTAGTACTATGAGTCCTATCAGCGCAATTAGCAGTTTATCTGTATATACTGCTCGCGCAAAGTAACTTATGTGACGCATGGCTCTAAATTAGAACGGTTTTACCGCTTCATTGTGCTTTCAGTCTGCTGCAACTCCTCGTAAATGGAGTCCAGTTTCTATATTTGCGCCTACAGTTACACATTCACTGTATTTCCAATCTCCTTCATTTCATATAAATTTCGTAGTACTCGACGTACTCCCTCTTATGACTCGATTTGCGCACGATTACCTTCCTCGATTAGTTGGTTTCTATCTGTGGATGGCACTTCTATTCTCTCCCTGAAAATTTGCTATTCTTTGATACCTTCATTCCGCGTGTAGTCGAGGGTTTTACGCAACAGCTCAACAGCTTCACGATAGTCTTCCAGTTTAGCCTTTTGAGTGCGTAAGGTTTATTAATCAACGTTTTCATCGATTGCAGTTAGAGTAACTTGAAAACTGGTTAGGTAATTCGCAAGTCTTTTGAGATCTCCACGTTTAAGTTTATCAGCTTATTGCAGTCGCTAATCTCCCTTGAGTTTTTTGACTGCCGCAACTCGCTTCTTCAACTGCTTGATTTACCTTTCAATGATATTCATCAATTCCTCATTGTGGGACATTTGATTAGCCAGCGATATATAATTATACATCTAAGATTACGCATAATAATATCAATCTCCATTCACTTCTCATTCATTCTTTCGCTTACTCGGCTCACGAGTTTATAGGTATCGGCTCTCGAGATCGAAGTATTTCAATAGGATTTTGTAATCTAACTTAACTACTCTGTCCACCTTGTTGTTTTCTTTTATGGGAGGAAATCGGGCAGTCTCTTGTCCGTTTTCAATGATTACTATACTCGGCAACTGTTTTGTAAAGCCAGAGATGTTGACGTGGTATCGGGTGGCCAATTCGGGAAGACGACTTGCGTTGACTTGCAGAAATTGCATGGATGGGGTCGTATAGCGGTAGGAATATTCATACCAAAGTTCCTTGCTCTTTATTAGATAAAATGTACCACGTTGCATGGATAGAGCCAATCCACGTAAAATTCCACGAAAAACATCTTTTTATCCTTGTAGCAGTAACCCTGAGCGGGTTTACATTCCTAATCAGAATCTTCATGACTTGGCCCTACGAGTTAGTCGAATTGTTCGACAGATTAAATGCGTATAAACTTGTTAGGCGCGTTGTAGCGGGGGTAGGGGATAAGCATCCATGAAATGAAGCAGAAAATAGCATAGTAAATTGAAAGTTGAAATTTAGCATAAACCAACAAGCAAGCCACAACAATTCTACCGATGGCTAAGCAGTCCATTAAAAACTCTCGAAGTGACGAACACCTAACATAGTATACCGCTACAAAACCCAGTCCCGTATAGATGATTGAGTTTTAGAAGGTAAAGCCGAAAGAATCCAGGCGTCTGAGGTCTCGTCTTCCGACTTCTGTAAATATTCGTAGCAAAGGATATGCTAAAATGAGAAGCAGGTTCACTATAACATACCAACTAGTGAAGAAGGAAGCTTAAGGTGCTTTGGAGAACTTCATTATACAATTATAATATGTTTACTAACAAATACCACTATGCCAGAAATCACGGTCTGCTGCCTTAAGATCCTCTGATTCATAGTTCCAATATTACATCTTATGGCTTGTTATCAACTTCAAGTCAGTATGAGATCAAAGAAAATTATGAAAAGAATGCGTTTATACTCCATAACTAATAGGAATATCTGCATCGTCGTTGTAGCTATCTTTTCAAAGAGGAAGATTCATCAAATATAATTAAAAAAATAGAAACAGCATATCCTCTTCAGGATCAGAGTTTGGCAGTATTTGTAGCTTCTTAACCGAAATAAAGCTAACTGATGATAT
>Ga0302280_1002311_pt1 | contig 14773 bp, 16 predicted proteins | sample III_Fen_E1_1_FD_198771 | JGI IMG/M metagenome (GOLD analysis project Ga0302280, IMG submission 198771) | Peat permafrost microbial communities from Stordalen Mire near Abisko, Sweden - III_Fen_E1_1 | ecosystem: Environmental > Terrestrial > Soil > Wetlands > Permafrost | place: Sweden: Abisko...
TCGCGAGGGCGTAAGCGATCAAAAACTGAATCGCACCTGCCATGACCAGACTCGGAACGAAATAGAGCCAGGTGACGAGGTGGACTGGCCAGTGGATATACTGCCTGTACCACCAGAAGACAGCGAGAACCGGGAGCAGCGTGACAACGGTATAAAGAAGGCGCGAGCCGACAAAAATACAGGAACGATAGGCCAGGAAATTGAATGGCTTCAGGAGCAGGGAACTAAGTTGTCCTTCCCGAATCTCGGCGGCGATCTGCCATTCATCCTCGGTCGGGGTGATGAGATTTTCGACCAGAAGGACGATGAGAAAATAGAAAACCATCTCCCCGAAGTTGTAGCCCGCGATTTCACCTGAGGAATCGCTGAAGATGGCACGCCAGACAAAGACCGTCCCGAAGAGGGGAATGAGGCCGAACAGTGAACGCAGAAGGAAGTTCCACCGATAGACAAAAGTATTCTGAAGGCCGATCGAGAAGATGGCCTGGTATTTGTCAATGGTTGCCCGAAGAGGAGCCATGGGAGAGGTGGGGGCAGATTAGGGAAGTCGAAGGACGCAGGTCGATAGTCGAAGGCTGGGGAGTGAAGGGAGAGAAAGCTGAAGGATGAAACTTGAAAGATGAAGAATGAGGTAAAAGGTGGAAAAGTAAAAGGTGGGAAAAGGCGCGTGGGAACGCGGCTTAGTCATTCGAAGCGTAGGCTGAGAAGTCCGAGGATCAGAAGATCCGAGGATGCCTGATCCGGGAGGATCGGCAGACAAAGGTCTCAGGTGAGGCTGAGGAAAGTGCCGTCAAACCTTAAGAAAGAGAGGAGGGTTGACAAATTTTAACGGAACGAGAGGGTGGGGCAATGGCAGACTGGAATCTTGTTTCTCCTGCCGTGCATTGTGTCGATCAGTTCCAGACGTTAAGCCTATGAAAGCCCTTTCTCTCATAACTGTATTTATCCTGATGGGTACTTCTGCGTTTTCTTCGGACGTTTTACTTCCTGAGATCAATACACACTATACGACAATGGATTTAAATCCGGTAAAGGGGAGAACTTTTTCCGAAATAGTTATTCCAAAGAAATTACGACTAATTGCTCTAACAAAAAACTGCGGCATTGGAGCGCCTTTCACTAGCAGTTACAAACCCCAATTCGATCCAACTCAACTATTCGACGAACTATGCAGATCCCAAAGCCCCGCACAACAATGGGGTCTTAGTGCGACAGAAGTTACTCTCGCCGAATTCACAGTTGTATCAGATGATGGACGGCTTTTTATTATCGAAGTCCTTCAAGACATGCAACGCGAAGTTCCAGTCAGTGGGGTATTGCTTCGTGGCGATGGAATCGGATGCAGATTTCCATTTTCTGATACATTTAAAGCTTCTTCAACTAGCACCAGATGATCAGCGTAATCCATCAGTCATCTAACCAATCAGAGGAGCGAACACCATTAGTTATGTCTCTCCATTCACTCCATTCGCAATAAATGAAGACCTGCCTCGCTACTATTTTTCTGATTTTAGGATTTTGCTCTGTAGCATTGCCTGCCGAAGATCAACTTTCCTATATTCCTTCTGATCAGGCGCTTCACTTTGGCCCCCCCTATGCAGGCCAAAAGATAGAATTGATGCTTCCTGAACGTCATGTGACTTCCATAACGATCACAGACACATATTTTAAAATGAGTCGTTTTCCACCGGCGGAATTTTATTTAGATCCTCTGAATAAAATTCTGAAAGAGAATGTAAACTTTTCTACTTTAACTAATCTTCCCAAAGATTCGGTTCTTTACTGGAGAGGTTATGCAGACACTTCAACCAATCCACCCATAAGAGTGGATATGTACTCCAAACCTGATTGCGTCGTTCTCACCTGTGCCCATGGAAGCGGCATTATAGAAAATTCAAATAACAGTGAACAAAAAGCTGCAACTAACCAATAAATACTAGGGGTTACCGATAAGCACTATCACACCATGCGAACCACTTTTGCTATAACTCTTCTTTCAGTACTTGGGATGTGGTCTGCTTTTGCTTCCGATGATCCAGTGAAGGATTATCTTTCTCTGCCCGTGAGTTATCTCCGCAATCCAGGATATTACAGTACGGATCAGGTGTTTCGAATAGATTTGGATCTGCGGCACAACGGAGAAACCGTAACGCTTGTCACATTCAATAGGGATCGAGATGGGCAACAGGGAAATATATGGGTGGTTTATAGGAAAACTCCCGAGGGATATAAATCGATAGGAACAATGACTTTTGACACTTCATTCTTACATCTTGGCTGGATTCACCAGATGCACGCCTATGGAGCTGCAACCATCGGGCATGCCGGGGGAGAGCAAGGTTCAATCGACGCCTATGTGGATGAGGGAGAGAGCATCCGTGAAAAATCTATCAGTGGTGTTCATCACTTTTGGTATCTCAAAAGGATGGGGAGTCCATTTGCGAGGTATTTTGAAAATAGCCTGCCAAAACTTAAACAAAAAATCCAGGTGATCGATGCAAAGCAACTGGCTGAAAAATACGGTCTGCATATTGAGAAAGAAAGCTATGAAGAAGCTGGAATGAATGGCTTCAAAGGTATTCCCACCAAATGAACTCGACCCCTATCCAATCACTGGACTCATTAAGCCCTCTATGAAACATAAAATAATTCTACTTTCTCTCCTGATGATGACAGTGGGAGCGGTTTTTGGCCGAAACATAGCGATTGATCTGACAAAAGCCCCGCCGATGCAACTAGGTGATGCCTACGTTATCGCGGTGGAAGCTTTGGGGCCGTCAGCAAAGTCACTCCATTGTACTTCCGCCCGTGTAGAAATTGCCTTTGCGCTACATGGAGAATGGATGTTCGATTTTTACAGTACGACTGGGGACTTTAAACAAGTCATGGTTCCTTTCGACAAGACTGATAAACCCAGAGTTTTTGACGGTGGAGTACCAGCCTACTTGTGAAATCAATGATACCCCCCGAGATGGCTCTCCCCAGACTGCTCCCTCAGCTTATCACTAGAGGAACAAATCCATAACATATCCATGAAAAGGTATCGATTTTTAATCATTGGAATAAGTTTATCGATTTTATTGCCATGCATTCATGCTGATGAAGATGCTGAGTTTTTTATCACTGCACCTCCGTATGTAGCTAAAGTATCAGCAATTCAAGTTGGAAAAGCGTTGCCTGAGGGAATCATTCCACTTGGCATGGGATCACAAAGTGACGGTTGCATTACTGTATATTCCACACTTGATCATAAAATGGAGGACTTAGCTATCAGTAGCTTATTACCTGCTAGTCAGAAAAACTCTTTGGCAACCAATTCCTATATCGTATCTCACCAATCGGTACTAGTGGCAGAGGGGGCACCCACTCTCTTAAAAAAGTATCCTGTCAAAAACTTGGATCCCTCAGCCATGGTCGTGACCCCATTAGCATCTAATAATCGAATTTGTGTTCTATTCCAACATTACCCAACTCAAATCGGTACTGATTGCGTTGTTACAGATGTAACGAGCAAAAAGGATGTCATAAAATTTCACATCGATTCACTTCCTGGCGCTTTTTGTGTCAGTCATATGATGTGGATTTCAGATCACCAAATTTTATGTTCTTCCATAGGTCGAAGAGAAACAGCTTTTCATATTTTGGATTTGAAGAGTCACACCATTTTTCGCGATACCCAATTTAGGGATGTTTGCTACGCTACATATTTTAATAATCAGTTGGTGCTTTTTTACATGATTGAAGATGGTGTTTTGCTAGAAAAGCCGTTTCATCCTCGGGAATATGGCAACGATTCCAAGTAAGGGCCTATGAAACCAATCCTCCTACTTCTTGGCATGCTCTGCCTGAATGTCACTGTTCATGCACAAATGCCAGAATTCTTTTCTTTGAAGCCTAAATCAAGTATTGATATTGAGTTGCCAAATCATTGGGACTTGCGTTTCGGACAAAATGGACAGGGTTCTATCGGGTATGGAGCGAGTTTTGGTGACTGGGCAACAATTCCGGAAAATGGAATCAAAAGGGAGGCAATCAAAAATTTACTTCAACAATTATTAAAGAATAAAAAAGATTCCAATGATATTTCGGTAAATATAATTGAATATCCTACTAACGTTTATTGCTATTATATTCATGATGTCGATGTTGTCGCATCACTATTCATGATGGGCCTCAGAACTGCTCAACCTAGAGCTGATCAAAGATTTACGGATCTACTACATACGGTGCCGCCGTTAGATTTTTTCCGCACCAATAATAGTCCTTCAATGAATTCTAATAATTTAGCAAAATAATTAGATACGCTCGCAGCATCAAACACATAAACTTGAATCCCTACGGGTAATCACAATATGCGTACCATTGTTTCCATACTAGTTTTTTCCGTACTTGGGATGTTGTCATCTTTTGCTCAAGATTTAACTGTTAATAATCTCTATCCCCGATCGAGCATATCATTTTCGTTTCCTAATGGCTGGGGGTTAAGATTCGGCCTAGATGGTGCAGGGATGCTCGGTTTCGGGGCGAGTGCTCAACATTCAACGACATTTCCACCCCATACAATGGATGAGCAGATGATTACTCAGTTATTAGGTTCACTTTCAACAAATAAATCAAATGCTTCAGACATAGAAGTGCATATACTAACGCCACGTCAAAAGAAATATCCTGTTTATTACACGCCAGATAGAAAACTTGTTGAATCGCTTTTTAAATTTGGAATTGAAAGGGGGGATGCTTCAGATTCTGTACAATTTAACCGCGCACTTGCCGAAAGACCACCTTGGGGGATTTTTTCAAATTCCCTTCCCGCATCAAACTAGAGGCCAGATGAATACGAGCAGCTAAAAATCATACTAATGAAAACAAAACTTACCTTCCTGTTCGCGGTTTTTATTTCCATAGCGACACTCTCTTTTGCGCAAGATGCAGTTAATGTACCAAGCATGGATAAAATAATATCTATTGATATATTTAGTTTTAGATCTGGCTGGAGTCTTAGAATTCACGAAGATGGATCTGCGATCGTAAACTTTGGATCAAGTGGTGGCGACGGAGGAATAGCTCCAGCGAATAGCTTATCAATCCAAGATGTATATCATCTACTGGTTCCCCATCTTTTAAATGAAGAGCCATCATCTACAGATGTGACTAATGTTACATTCATTGGAAATAATCACTCGCTAGGAACGTATTATATAGTTAACAATGAATTAATTCAAAGGTTGTATGAGGCATCTATTAAAAGTGTGATTAGTCCGGATATGAATAGTCTTCATATCTTGGTTTCAAAGCATCCTTTTGTGATAGAAGATGCCGCTAGCAAAAAGTAAGAGGCCCACCAGAAATATCGCGGAATCAACTCTAAATATTGTTCCAACCTTCTCTGACTAAAACTATTAATATGAAATTTCTCTCTGTAACAATTGTGTTCTCATTCGCTATGTTAAACCTGAGTCCAATGCTTTTAGCACAGAGTGCTCCTGCTATTCCCAGCTTCGATCAAGTTGATCGAATTTCGATTAATACACTTAGAGGATGGGTGTTGGATATATACCCAGACGGATCAGGAAAGCTAACTTATGGTTCTAGTGCTGGAGATGATGCTCAAATACCAGCAAAGACCTTTTCATTTCAAGATGTGTACAATCTGATTATTCCACATGTAACTAGAAATTATTCGGTAGATAAATCCGTCGCTGTTTTTCTATTCGTCAAAGGGGTTCCTCTAACTACACCTCCAGACCCGCTTAATCTTGAGGACAAAGCTACGATTAAAAAAATCATGTCTCAAGCTCGTGATAATTCGGTCCCGTGGGATCAAAATCGATTTAAGGAATTGCTCTTAGGGTATCCTACTGAGTGGAATAACACAAAATAGTTATTGAGTTACTCCTATGAAACCCATTCTCTCCCTGCTTATGCTTCATTCGCAAATTAAATATACTACACCATGAAAAAATACATGATTATTTTGCTAATTCTATTAACGATGGGAAAAGAGGCATGTGCCGATAATACAAAAGAATTTGAGCAAATTATCTCTGACTATAAATCAAATACTACCAATGATATTGTAGATATTGCAAAAAAAACAACTAGCATTGATGTTTACATGAGGGCGCTTCAAATGTCGCTCGACTCAAAGGATAACAATCTTATTGTTTCCATAATAATATCAGGATTAATAAATCCCACACTATGGGATGATAGCTTTGAAGATGGTGAAACAGAATCCGCCCGATTTGTGGCAAGAAACAAAATAGTGGAGCAGATAAATAAACTTGGATTGAAAGTTTCAGCAACCGACTTACTTAATATTTCGAAACGTAAGAAAATCATAGAACAGCTTAGACAATGATAGCTTAATGGCATGACGTATCCCCCCCCATGCATGTATTTACCAAATGATTCCCAACAGCAGGCCGGTAACTCCTGAGAAAAAGTGATAGAGATCCTCTTTTTTCAGGGCGATACAACATGAAAACCCTCCTCCCCCTACTGCTTGGGTTGCTCTGCCTGAATGCCACTCTTCATGCTGGGGCCAGTAAGATTGCTAACAGTGTTGAGTCACTTGTGGGTGCTTCAGAGGTGGTAGCGGTTGGTCACTTGGCGAAGATTATTGTTACTACGCCACCAGGCGGCAGCATTTATGCAGACTGTGTCTTGGATGTTTCTGAAAACATCAAAGGTGCACCTTCAAAGGAAATCACCTTTTCCTGCAGGCAAGATTCCGCCGAGAGTTTTGCGTGGCTGACCCCCGGTAAAGAACTCCTCGTGATGCTCAAGCGTTTGCAACATCCCCGCCAGGATCTACGAATGCAGAATAGTTTGGTCCCGACGAGCGACCAAATGCCGGTTTCAATCATCGATCTCTCCAAGCCGCTGAAGAATCTCTACACACGCGACCTTAGCATCCTCCCCGATAAGACCGAACTACTTAGTCTATGTCGCAGTTGGGCGAAGTCTCCAATTAACACAACTCTGTATCGCGAGGTGCCACAGGATTCGCCGATTTACGGAGAACTCTCTGACGGCAACCGTGTGTTCATGGTGGTACCTGCTGAAGAGAAGTACAGGGAGAAATATTTAGCCCTTGCCCGGTCTGAAAACCCTTACGAACGCAGGGACGCCATTGCTGAACTTTGGAAGTTTCCCGGCGCGGATACCGAAAATGCACTTTGGGATTTACTGACCTGTCAGGCGGAACAGATTTGGAGTTATCAGAGTGCTTTTATGGCGCATTGTTCAAAAAATGATACCTTGAGATTTGAATTTGCGATTCGAAACGCCGCATACCGAAGTTTACAGAAACTTGGCAAGCAAGTGCCTCTAATAGATCTGCAAAGAACTCATCTGCCTGATGATGAGTCTCAGAGCCGGCTTGATGCCTGGCGAAGCGAATTCAGTAGGGCGCTTCCCGACGGGTGGACGGTAAAAGAAATCGCCGATGGTGATTTTATGGACAGTGTGGAGGGAAAAAGGACTGTTGTACTGCTTACCTGCTCTAACGGATCATCAGATTACCGTTGGGTTCTCATTCCTAGACAGTGGAATATTGAGAAGCTTCCTAAAAACGGATACGTGGGAACTTTCGCGGGTGATGCACAACGCGGGCGTTACTTTTATGTTGAAGATGATATGCCAGAAGTAGTTAAGTCTCATATTATTGAGTACTTTGGACTAGTTACGGCTGTCTCACCGAAAGATAGCGAATTCGAGACGGTAACAACAAATAGTCAGATCACTATTACAAAGTACACGGGGCCTGGTGGTTCTGTGAAGATCCCGCCAGTCTATTATGGTTTCCCTGTCACTAAGATAGGAGACTCTGTTTTTAAAGAGCGTCCCGACTTATCCGACGTAGTTATTCCCGAAAGTGTTATTTCAATTGGAAATCAATCTTTCAGAGATTGCAGCGGAATAACAAATGTCAATATTCCTAATCATGTCACCTCTATCGGTGGTACGGCGTTCCTTGGGTGTAGCGGAATTACAAATATTAGTATTCCTGATCATATGACCTCCATCGAAGGGGGAACATTCTATGGTTGCAGTGGGATTGTAGAGGTGATCATCCCCAGCAGCGTCGTATCGATTGCCGACCAGGCGTTTTCCGGGTGCACTCAGCTAACCAAGGCTGTTTTTCTCGGCAATGCTCCAAAAATGGGTTCACAAGTATTCGGTGGCACCGGCAAAAATTTTGCAGTGAATTACTTCGATGGGGCAACCGGATTCACGCCCGTGTCATGGTCTGATGGCTCCGAGGATGGCACATGGCCTTCGATAAAATTAGAGGGACCTGCAACTGCATTATCGAAGGCACCAGAGTTGATGCAGACTTCCGCAAAGAGCAAGGATTCAGAGCCCCGATATATCCATGGACTCGTTCTCGATCTTGATGGCAAACCTGCTGCAAACAGGAAGGTAAGCCTGAGGGGAATTTCACGAAATGCAGTGGGTATCTCCTTAGAAGGTGCAGCCTCCAGATATTATCAATTCACGACAGATCCGAAAGGGCGATTCGAGGTAAGACTCTGGACGGAAGAAGATCCCAAAGGTGAAGATCGCCCTACAGGATCCATGTATGTAGTCGTGGTGGATCCGTCAGCCCAGGATGCCGGGGCGGTATCCCCTCGATTCTACAATCCTGCCAGCATTCCGTCGGGCGGTCTTAATCTCACCTTACAAATCCAGAAGGGATTCACGGTGAATGGAAGGATCGTCGATTACGAAGATCCTACAAAGCCAATGAAAGGTATCAAAGTGGGGTGTGGCAATGACCTCCATGTTGATACGCACACAGGGTATGGTGGTGCATTGTTTTTACAGAGCAGCGTGACGGATCAACTGGGTCGTTTTGAAATCCAGCATATTTATCCTGAAGAGGACCCAAATCTTTCGATTTCAGCGAACTGGCTACGAACGAAGATAGATGGCAAATGGGTTGATGAACCTGTCACAAAGGTTGTGCTACCCACTGAACCCAATAGCTCAGTCTTCGAAATTCAGGCATCCGACAAGAATCTGTTTCGCTACTACGGGCATGTGGCTTCCAAGGATAATACTCTTATTCCCAAAGCGGAAATTGTTCTGGCTCCAACGAGCAGTCAAGATTCAGATTACTGGGGGAATTATCACCACTTCGTGAGTATCCCTGTCGATGCAAAGGGTGATTACGAATATATGGCGCCCACTCCATGGGTGCGATTCATCAGAGCACAGGCGGAGGGGTTTGACGCGGGCGTTCAAGACGACCCAGCTCCTGGGAAATACGATTTTGTTCTGACAGCCGGAAAAGAAAAAAGTCAGTAGCTGATTCCGAAGTCTCACTCCCATGAAACCCATTCTCCCCCTGCTTGCTGCGTTGATCTGCCTGAATGTCGCTGTTCAAGCGCAAACTCCCACCAATAACGGGACGCCAGCACCAACCAATAGTGCCTCACTAGACAGTCTCTTGCAGGAGTATCAGCCATTAGCTGCCTATTTTTTAGATAAGCAAGGTTGGGATGGCCCAAATTTTCTTGTTCTGAGTGATTCTGATCAATCTAAATTTACAACACTATTACATCTCGCAAATCAATTGGCTGCCTGCCCAGCCGCCCATGATGTAATCACCCAACTTCTAAGCAGTTATAAGGATCATGATGGCTATACGAGGGTGGCACTATATATCGCACTTAGAGACACAGATTATACAAAAAAATACTTATTGTACTTAAAGCAGCTATTTTTGATATCGTTAAAATGTAAGGGCAGCGACTATCCTAATCATTTCCATGCGTGGATTTCTCCAGAATTCTTTACTTCGCTTATAGCCACGCGGGTAGCTCACGTTGCAGATACATTAAATGGATCTCCATTTATCAGTGGTGCAAGTAGAGACCTGTTAAATACGAATCCCATTGCATGGATCAATCAGCAGATTCCAGATGATACCAAGCCAGATTCTGAGAAACAGTAATAGAGATCCTCGTTTTTCAGGCCGTTACACCATGATACCCATCCTCCTACTTCTGGGGTTATTCTGCCTGAACGACTGCCTTCATGCACAAACTCCCAGCAATGCCGGGACGCCAGAAACCAATAGTGCCGCGCTGGACAGTCTTTTGAAGCAGTATCACCCATTGGCAAAATACTTTCTTGATAAAACGAGTTGGGGAGGAAGTCAGGGGGCAGATATTACGGAAGCAGAGAAGCTACAATTCAAACAACTTAGTGCTCTGACAAAGGAAATAGTTGATGCGCCCGGTTCTCAGGAAGTTGTCTTTAAGCTCTTAGAGGGGGTTCAGGATCATGATGGTTACACGAGGCAGGCCCTATTCTCAGCATTGTTACATCGTTCGTATGTACGATCTGATTATCCATTTTTAAGAAAATTATTTCTCTATTGTTTAAACTGCAAAGAAGCGGTTTATCCGAATCTCCTTCGGGGATGGCAGCAACCTGGTTTCATGAGATTCGCGCTTGCGATAAGAATCTCGACTCTTACAAACCCATTAAAATTTGGTTCAGCATCAGACCAAGCGAGTATGCAATTACTTAATTCAAATCCGAAAGCATGGATAGATCAGCAACATCCGTGAATAATGGTTCTCTCTCTATGTCTGCGTATCCAAATATCGAATGGTTTGGCCACAACACCCTAGGGAGATTTTTCCTTCCGCTTGAGCTACAATGAAACGACTATTTATCATCGCTGCGGTATTGATCCTGACTTGCAGGTGTGAAGCCAGAATGTTGTGCGCCCCTTCAATCGAATGGCTTGTTGATCAGTCAGACTCCATAGGGATCTACAAAGTGGACACGCTGATCATCACGGATCATCCAACCGGGGGTCCTCACTCAACTTTCGGTACGGCATCACTGAAATGCACGCTCATCGCTGGTAAAAAGGGGAATCCTCCGTTTACCTGTGAAACGAACTATATGATTGAAATCAGAAGTTCAGAAGCGGAGATCAGCCAACAAATCGCCATAGGAGATCTCCTAGTATGCTTTTTTCATCAGGATGGCGGCTTAGAAAAGGTATGGCGAACAGGCAATCTTACTTCTCCTCCTCACCGTGGAGATCATGCGCTCTATTCCTCAACCTTCAACATTCTGAAATCTGAGGCGGATATCATCAATGCAATCAATACCCGCTTGAATAGTAAGGTTAATCCTTACAAACCCGAATTGGGCGATTTTAAAGACCTCATTCGAATTCCCCGTGATAAGGAAGCCTATGAATCGTTGCAGGCAAGGTCAGGCGGCTGGCTTATCATTCCGCCGGATTTACAGAGTACCAACAGTGGAACGCTCCATGAACCCACCCTTGTAAAATGAAGATTCTTCCCCAGTTCCAATTTGTGAAAATTCTGCTGGCAATCGTCGCTCTCTCGATAACCCTGCGGGCAGAATTACCCGTAAAAGGGGGCTCCATTTTGGATCAACCAATTCCCGTCAATCTCCTGACGAATCTGGATACTCCCTGTACGATGGTTAGCAAGAGTGACCATCAAGAGCATTTCATGCTGACTATTCCTCCGTATCAGCAGTGTATCTTACTGATTGAGAAACTCTCTGGGAAGAAGGTTGTTCAACCGAAAGGCATGCCCGTATGGCAAGAAAGCAGCCGCTTGGAAACTGGAAACGGGGGTCTTGGCGTGTCAAGCGATGAACCATTGAGAAACTTCATTTCTAGGATCTGTTCTATCTCTCTAGGCCTCAAGTGGCACTATGATGGAAAACAGGATGTCATCGTACTCGACTATCCATGGACAAGGGTCGATCCACGTAGCTTAAAGGAACTAGCTGATGTATTGATTGAGACTAATCCTGTGAGCTGGAAGAATCTTCCAGCAGATCCGCAGCCAAATCAGGTAGGAGGGCATGGAATGCTTTTAGATCCGTGGCGGGTTGCCTTTGATGGACTGCTCAGCAAACCGGAGAACTATTTGCCCTGTTCTGCCGTTCGATTCTTTCACAATACCCATGGAAATACGGTATTTGCGGCTATGACTGACCCAGATACCTTGTTTTCAGGGAAAGTGTGCGACAACAACGGCCAAGAAATGATTCTCGTCCTCAACAAGCAGGAGAGTCCATCTACAGAATCAGGGCCTGGTGATGTCGCCTATTATCTCTTCGATACAGGGGGCAGGTTTTTAAAAGGGGGGGTCTATTCCCTAGGGGGTTTCCGGGGATTAGTTTATAGAGCTGATGTGGTCGATGGCCAAAATCTTAAGATCGAAGTTCCAGGTTTTGGTCAAAACACCAAACTAATTAATTTTCAGCTACTGAACGGCGATCTAGTTTTTCAGGGCTGGATCGATTCTCAAGGCAAGGAGACCAAAGCCATGCCCGCTCAGCTTACCCCGATGGCTTTCGGAGGCACAGAGCCTGGGCAACTGAAATACCGGGCAGAAGGATCTGCCGTTCATTAATGTCCAACAGCCGTTTTTCCCCTTGCAATTAAGCAAATGAAACCAATCCTCCACCTGCTTCCCACGGCTATGTATTCCCGAGAAGCCGTGCCGCCCTTTCAGGGCTGCAACTTCGTTGCAGTGTTTGTCTGCCGATCCTCCCCAACTAGGCATCTTCGGATTTGTCCTCACTCGCTCCCGCGAGGCTCGCGCTGCGCGCTGCCTGCGGCATGACTACCTTCGCCTCCCAGCAGAAGGTTTGCTGATCCTCGGACTGTTCAGCCTTCGCCTCTCATGACAATACCAGTCCGTGGGAACGGACGGGATAGCCAGCATGAACATGCTGCCAGCAGGGTTCCATTCGCGGGAGCGATGGAAGCAAAGCCGCGTTTGCCACGAAGTCGTTTGAACGGCACTTCTCGCCCGAGAAGCCGTGCCGCCCTTTCAGGGCTGCAACTTCGTTGTAGTGTTTGTCTGCCGATCCTCCCGGATCAGGCATCCTCGGCTCTACTGAGCCTCGGACTTCTCAGCCTACGCTTCGAATGACTAAGCCGCGTTCCCACGCGCCTTTTCAGCTTTCAACTTTCCTCGTTTCAGCTTTTTCTTTTCCCATGTCTACCCTCCTCGAATCCCTGAGTGCGGCGGAAAATTCCGGCGCGCTTCTTCCTTCCTCGGCGGAGAATATCCGCAAGATGCTCTCCCGATCAGCGTCTCCGCTGACCCTGGCAGTCATCACCGAACTTGTTGAGGGCGGGCAATGGGATGAGCTGAACAACCGCTTCTTCCGCACACTTGCCTTCGGAACGGGGGGACTTCGCGGAAAGACGATTGGAGCCGTATTGACCAAGGCGGAGGAAGGTCCCGGACGTGCTGACGGGCGTCCCGAGTATGCCTGTATCGGAACGAACGCGATGAATGAATACAATATCATTCGCGCTACTCAGGGCCTCGCCATCTATTCCCGTGAATGGCACAAGCGGCAACATCGTCCAGGACGGCCCTCCATCGCGATCAGTTACGACACCCGTTTCTTCTCACGGGAGTTTGCCGATCTCTCGGCCAAAGTGATGACCGATCTCGGCTGTGATGCCCTGCTGTTCGAGGGGCCCCGTTCGACGCCGGAGCTTTCCTTTGCCGTTCGTTATAAAAATGCAACCGCTGGCATTAACATCACGGCCAGTCACAATCCCCCGGCCTATAATGGCTACAAGGTCTATTTCGATGATGGTGGTCAGGTGATCGAGCCCCACGCGTCGGCGATCATTGATCTGGTCAATGCCGGGGAGGGTGATTCCTATGAGGCCCTTCCGGAAGCCGAGCGGGGTCAGGTGATCAAGCTTGGTCGTGAGATTGACGAAGCCTACATGGAGCGTCTGGAAAAATTGATCGTCGATCCGGAACTCTTTCACCGCAATCCGACACTCAAGACCGTTTACACACCGCTCCATGGTGTCGGAGGAGTGATTATCGTGCCGATGTTGCATCGTCTCGGAGTGGAATGTTACCCGGTTCCCTCGCAGATGGTGCCGGATGGCCTTTTCCCGACGGTGAAATCCCCGAATCCGGAATATCCCGAGGCATTGAGTCTGGGAATGAAGTTGGCCGATGTGGAGAAAGCAGATCTTGTCCAGGCCACTGACCCCGATGATGACCGCATGGGTATTGCTGCCCGGGATGCCAACGGCAAACTGGTGCTACTCACCGGCAATCAGATCGGTTCGCTGCTGGTCTGGTATCGTCTAAAGAGACTTTTTGAGAAGGGTATCCTGAACGAGGGGAACCGTGATCGCGCCGTGGTGATCAAGAGCCTCGTGACCACGGATCTCCAGAAGGAGATCGCCCTGGGATTCGGCGTGAAGTGTGTCGAGACACTAACCGGTTTCAAATATATCGGGGCCAAGCAGCGTGCCTATGAAGAGAAGTTGCCAGAGGAGATTCAGGCCCGTTACCGGGAGCTTTCCGAAGAGGAGACCCGCGAGGCGCGTCTGAAGGATTCCCTCTTTTTTGTCTTCGGCGGTGAGGAGAGCTACGGCTACAACACCGGTGACTTTGTGCGCGATAAGGATGGGAATGCCGCCGTGATCTGCTTTGCCGAGGTGGCCGCCTATGCCGCTGCCGAGGGGTTGACGGTCGTCACCCTGCTGGATCGGATTTTCTCCGAATACGGATTTTATCTGGAGAGGGGGGAATCACTTACCTTTGACGGGGCCGAGGGAGCCGCCAAGATCAAGAAGCTTGTCGATTCCTACGCGGGGAATCCCCCGGCGGAGATCGAAGGGGCCAAGGTGCTCTCCGTGCTCAACTACGACAAGCAGGACATTTATGATTCCGAAGGGGAACTGATTCCGAAGGAAGCGATGATCGTC
>Ga0302280_1002313_pt1 | contig 14766 bp, 21 predicted proteins | sample III_Fen_E1_1_FD_198771 | JGI IMG/M metagenome (GOLD analysis project Ga0302280, IMG submission 198771) | Peat permafrost microbial communities from Stordalen Mire near Abisko, Sweden - III_Fen_E1_1 | ecosystem: Environmental > Terrestrial > Soil > Wetlands > Permafrost | place: Sweden: Abisko...
ATTAAAACATCTGTAACAAATCTAATTCAAACTATTAATACCGAAGAACTTAAAGCTGCTGCACAAGCTGAGCAAATTGCTAGAAACACAACAAATCAGAAGGGATTTGTCGAAAGTTTACTTGGATGGTTTATTGTACTTGGTGTTTTGACATTAATAGCATTTATTATGTTGTGTATACATGCGGTTGGGGGAGGTATAAATAAAGGTGATTGGGTTTTGATTTTCCTACTTGTATTGTCATTTGTTACTGAAATTATATTCTATTTTGTTGTTGTTGATTCTTGGGAATTTATTGGAGATTACCAATTATTCAAAGCATTATTTGCAAACCACTAGCGTACTAAACAACAAATGTAATAAGTATCTAGTATGAATTCTATCCATTTAAATAATATAGGATCTCCTGAATCAAAATCAGTATCCATATAGTTCATAAATATATAATCATCTAGATCAAACTCATAATGATCTAATAAGTATTTAAGACATTTGTATGATTTAAATCGTAAACATTCAACCAATATTTTTGTAGCTAATACCTCTGGTACTTCCTTTAATTTTCCTAGTTCTGCTTTAAATTCTTTAACATTATCCTTATCTATACATTTTAACATTGTCTTCTTAATAGTTGTCATTTAGTGTAAACAAATTATTTTTTTTTGAGAATTATGGTATATATAACACTGTTTCTGCATCTTTTTTTATGTCATAACTAACATGTGTATGATATTCTGGAAGCTCTATACGAATTATTTGCTGCAATTGATCTGTGGAAAATGCGGGTGTAAGTATATGAAATCCATTTTTAGTAGGAACTTTTATTATTTCTCCTTCTGGCATTCGTTCTTGAATTCTCAAAATATATAAAGAATTCATTAAAACTTTTTCAAATTCTTTAAGGAAACTACTATTTATACGTATATCATCAACATCGACGTCTATCATATAATATTTACCTTTTTTAACTGATGTTATTCCAACAATATGATCATATGCATTAAGCATTTTATCATATTCTTGTTTAATATGTTTGTCTACTACATATCTTACCATTTCCTCTGATATATATCTTTTTCATTACGTTTATTTACTTTAATATATGCACGAGCATTATTTTCTCCACATATTTTAATTAGTTTATCTTGTTCTTTCCTAAATTCTTCAATATTCCTAATCCTTGAACGATACAGAACATGACATGACTTATACATATCGAGATTATCTTTCCTGCGCAGTAGAATAATTATCGGAAAAAAATCACCCGGTTCAAGTAAGACCAACCGTTTTTCTAATAGATCAAAATTATTAATTGACATGATTCGGCATTGATTAAACTTATACTTAGTCAAAACTTATGTTAGTTACGGAGATCCAGGTGGTGTTCCCGGAGGAGTTGTATCTGGGGTGATAGTTTCTACATGTGGATTATGCATGTGATGACTATTTCTATGTTTAAAACTTACAACATTCCAATTTATAAGTTGAGATAATTCCTTATGACCATATTTCTCTTTGTTACTTGTGTAAAGTTCTAGTTGGTTCTGATTGTCTACATAGTGTTGAATTGTCCAATCTGGATATATAGCAGTATTATCAAAATCTTTTTCAAAACATGTACAATCGTGTCCGTGTCTTCGGGGATTGGGGATAATTTTGACTGAATCTATAAAATTTTGCAATTCCTTAGAACGTTTCTCTCTGTCTATTGGTAGAAGTACAATACTGGAACACACTTTTCTACAATTTGGACAACTAATCTCTTTACTACTCTCTGTCCATTTTTTAACACATTCAAAACAATAACTATGCATTATCGCACACGTCATACTCACCTCACTATCTCGTTCATTGCATATCGTGCACGTTCCTTTTTTCAATTGTGGAGCAGTATTTACTTTCTTTTTGTTATGGCGATATCTATGTTTTGAACTAACATTACAATCCATTTGGATGTTATCTTCTAAGCTTTTTTTAATTAGACTAATTTATTTTTTCTTTTTTAATCACAACCCTTTCCCTTTGTCGTACCTGTAATATCTAAAAACTCCTCATGGCTACGCCAAAAATTAGTACACCAAAACCCCCACTGTTGCACTACTGGTCCTGTAATAAATAGTGTCCAAACTGGTTTTTCGTTAATTAGTTCAATTCTATGTATTGCATTCGCTCCACGATATACTGGTACAAGTGGATATCTTTTAACTATAATTTCAGTACGATCGTTATCATTAATCCATTTATTATAATCTTTAGGCATATGTTCTAAGTAGGATCCCCATAGTAATATACTTATATTCCACCACGGATGATCATGCAAGGCTCTATCTTCATCTGATGACAAAAAATGATGTAGATAAATATTGAAACCAAATTTATTACGAGGAATCAACCACCAACGACGAAGATATATTTTACCAGTAGGTTTGTTAATTAAAATGACATCTGGAACTTTATTTTTAAATTTGTAGCTTAGTAAAATACAAGCAATCAGACCTAAGACAATTGGATACATAATTATTAATTAATAATTTTTTGTTCTTAAGGTGTTTTGATTTTTAAGATGCAATTTCAAATTGAACATCTTCGTTTGTTCGAAATCCAGATATAGATAATTTGTTAAATTCAATAATATTTCCCATATCAAACGGAATTTTATCTAAGTGTAAATGTATAACTTTTTCAGAAAGTTCTCTATTTCCACAATTTCTTTGGGTATTAAAACTATAAATACTATGATCCCATTTTGACATCATTTCTTCTTGATGACCATGATGGTGGTGACGAGTTGGAATAAACAACTTACCTGAATCCTGTATCGTGTGACTATAAGCAAATGGATGATACTTAACAAAAGCTGACGATGGTCTTAATTTACATACTACAAAACCTAAAGTAGGGTAATACCTATTAAGAATTGAATTTACTGTTGGAGAAATAACTCCAAATGTATCACTATTAAGTCTTTGTAGCTGAAAACAGTCTGGTACCAGAGTTGCATAATAACTTCCTACATTAACTACTGGTAAAAAACCTGCGCTTTTTGGTCGGACTCCATCATTACTATAACTTAACATTCCTCGTGAACGAACTTTAAATGATTCTTCTAGATCTTTAAACATATCTGAGTATTTACTCAGATCAATAAAATCTATAGTTTCAGGATATGGGACAGGTAAAATCATCATATTATTAATCCTTTGTGTTTGTACACTATTTGCATATACAGTTATTTGACGAGTACGATTTGTATTAGGTGCTACAAAAATTTGAGTATCTGCGACATCTGCTTCATCATTAATGATACACATCTCTTTATTGATTCTTTTTTTTTGAGTATAAAGTAATTTAACTTTTAATTTTTATATAATGTTTTCAAATAATCATTTGTATCTTGATGCATTTTATGATTATATAATATTGTATCAACTAATGGAGCTAAAGTATTTTTATACTGTTCTTTCTTAGCATATTCTAGAAATGGATTGATTAATGTTTGAATAGATTTTACATCACTTGCTGGACTTGGAGTTATATGTATCATTGGTTCTGTGTGAACTGGAATTAGTAAAATACTAATAGCTTTTTTATAGAGCTCTGACTCTGGGGTAGGTTTAAAGTTTATATCTTTTCCAATATATTTTGTTAAAAAAGTTTCTAGTTGTTTCGGAATTAGGTCATTTTCAATCAATATTGAAATTATTGTTCTGATAATAGGTAATAAACCAGCATTTAAATTTTGCCTATCTGATGGCAGAAAGGTATATAATGTTCTTGGGTGCAACAATAAATTTAATAATATAGCATGTAATTCGATTTTTAGATCACGTGGTAGTGGTTTTTGAGGGAGACCAACTTGATTTAGTTGGTTTGCTATAAAAATATTTAAGTATTGTGTTTTATTTAATTTTTGTGCTATCCATGTTGATGGTAAAATTTTTTGTATTGTAGGAATCACAAGCCAAGTTTTCCAATCACTTTTAATATCAATTAGATTAGTAGATCGTAAGTTTTCTAATATTGTGCCAATTGGAAGGACCTCAAGCACCTTATTTAGTTTAGTTTCAAAATTATTTAATTCTTGTTGAACAGAAGGATTTCCAAAGCCAAATCTCCTAGGACGTCTTCTTTTTTTTAGAGACTTACGTGATCTGGATTTTCTTCTAGATTTTCTTCTAGATTTTCTTCTGGATTTTCTTCTAGATTTTCTCATTTATTATAGAAAACATTTTACTCCGTTTAACCTACTTAAGATTTTTTGAACATGTAATAAAATGAATTGCAAGGCCATAAAAAAAGATGGAACTCATTGCACAGCACCTGAAAAAAAGAATGGGTATTGTGGAAGACATCAAACGGAAGATGCAAAAAATGTCGTTAGTGATATGAAAGTTGACATACTATCTCCTCCTCCTCCTTTACTGCCAAAAAATTCTACTTCAAAAAAGACAATAAGTACACCTCCTACCCCACCAGTTGAGAAACCACCAGTAGAAACCCATGTCGTTAGTCACACAAGTGATGTTAAATCGCGTAGATTAACTATAGAAGAACGCAGAAGTGCCTTGTTAAAGGCAAGTTTAGTCAAAGAAAAATCCCCAAAACCTATTAAATCAGAACCAGTTTCGGAACTAGTGCCCAAAATACCTAAAGTTAAAATACCAGAAAAACCAGAAAAATCAGATCAAATTTATGAAGGGGAAATTTCGGTGGGAATAGATTTAGGTACAACTTACAGTTGTGTTGGAATATGGGAAAATAATGGGGTAACAATTATTCCAAATGATCAAGGTAATCGAACTACACCTAGTTGGGTAGCCTTTACTGAATATGAACGTTTAATTGGTGATTCTGCCAAGGCTCAAGGAAATACTAATCCAAGTAATACAATTTATGATGCTAAACGTCTAATGGGTCGTAAGTATTCTGATCCTTTGGTACAAGAAGATATTGCGCATTGGCCTTTTACCATCACCGAAGGTCAAAATGATAAACCTATTTTTAACGTGAGTTATCTACAACAAACACATCAATTTTCTTCGGAAGAAATCTCTAGTATGATTCTAATTAAAATGAAAGAAATTGCCGAGGCTTATATCGGTAAAAAGGTTACTAGCGCAGTAATTACCGTACCAGCATATTTTAACGATTCACAAAGACAAGCTACTAAAGATGCTGGTACTATAGCAGGTCTTAAAGTGCTTCGTATTATTAATGAGCCTACTGCTGCAGCCATGGCATATGGTTTTGAGAAATGTAAAACTAAAGAATGCATTCTCGTATTTGATCTTGGTGGTGGAACCTTTGATGTGAGTTTACTTACTATAGATAATGGAGTATATGAAGTTAGAGCTACTGCAGGAAATACACATTTGGGAGGTGAAGATTTTGACAATGTACTTGTAGAGTATCTACTTGGTGAATTTAAACGTATACACGGAGTGCATAAAATTTCTGATCGTGCAAAAGGTCGTCTTAAGACTGCAGCAGAAAGAGCAAAGAGAAATCTAAGTTCTAGTTTATATACCAATATAGAAGTTGACTTAGATTCCATAGATTTTACATATAAACTCACTAGAGCCTTTTTTGAAGAGTTAAACTCTGATTACTTCATTAAATGTCTTGAACCAGTTAATAAGGTATTAGTTGATTCTAAAATTAGCAAATCTAGTGTTGGGGAAGTTGTTCTAGTTGGTGGAAGTACTAGAATTCCAAAAATTCAATCAATGCTTAAAGAATTTTTTAACGGTAAAGAACCAAACAGAGGTATTAATCCAGATGAAGCTGTAGCATATGGAGCTACTATTCAAGCAGCTTTATTAACAAATGCTCAAGATTCTACTGGGAAATTAGGAAATACTCTACTTATAGATGTAACTCCACTATCACTTGGTTTAGAAACTGCTGGTGGCATGATGACTACACTGATTACTCGAAATACGCCTATTCCTACTCGTAAAAAACAAACTTTCAGTACGGCATCTGATAATCAATCTGGTGTCTTAATTTCAGTTTACGAAGGTGAACGTGGACTTACTAAAGATAACAATCTTTTAGGCGAATTTCATCTTAATGGTATTCCTCCACTTCCTAGAGGTGTTCCACAAATTGAAATTAATTACGATCTAGATGCAAATGGAATATTAAATATTACTGCCATAGAAAAAGCTACAGGTACTAAAAATCAAATTACTATTACCAATGATAAAAGTCATTTATCTCAAGAAGAAGTTGATAGAATGATTAAAGAAGCAGATAAATTTCGTGAACAAGATAACGCTGTTAGAGAACACATACGTGCTCAAAATGACTTAGAAAATTACTGTTATTCTTTGAAATCATGTATGGCTAAATTAAGTGCTAACGGTTTGAGTAAAGATAATGAAGGAATCATGTTTCAAATTATTAACGAAACAATAGATTGGTTCCAAACTGGTAAAAAACAAAATTATTCCACACAAGAATACACAGAAAAGCTCAAGGAAATTCAACATATAGTGACACCTATTTTAACTAATACCAAACAAGTCACAAAACTTTCAGATATATAACAATCTATTGTGAATTATAACCACATATACCCATATTATTATTCCATACACACGGTGGAGTATTGGCTAAACACATAGTTTGATCCAAACTCAGACATGCTTGGGGACTGATAGTTGATTGTGTCGTCACTGGCTGTGTCGTTGGTTGAGTAGTAGGTGGTTGAGTAGGTGCTAATGTTGGACCCATAGTTGTTCCGGGTGCATTTGCTACACTAGAATCACAACATAATTGAATATTATTAAATAATCCTACTGGATTATACCAGCAATTAGTAATATCCATACCATAATAACTTGAACTTGTTCCTCCGGGACAACCCCATGTAGATGAGCCTGACCACGAACAATTACCTGTATCTTGAGCAGCTGTAACACAAATATCACATTGTTCATCTGTCCATGGTATATTATTACTTCCTCCAGCTGGCTGATTACACGAAAAAACACCAAGACCACATGAAGTTTCTCCATTACTTCCACCAAATCCCCATGTATCATAACTCCAATATCCTTGTAAAACTCCTTTTGTAAATGTTCCCTCGGTATTCCATGTAATAACACTTGGAAATCGACCTTCTGTTAAGGCAGCAGCACATCCACGTCTATAAAAATCTGGTGGAGCATTTGGAGGACCTTGTAATTGATTAAATCCAGTTAAATGCGATGGCGATGGCGATGGCGATGGCGATGGAGACGGCGACGGTGACGGAGATGGTGAAGAAGTGATAATTGGGGGAAGTGTTGGTGTTCTGGTGCGAGGCGAAGAAGTTATGATAGGTGCCCAAGTTCTGTAAGGGGGATTTGTTGATATAGTAGTTGAAGATATTTGTGTTTGGCTAATTATAATTCCAGCAATTATAAAGAACACGCATGAACAGACGCAAATTACTATCAATGAAATTATCTCTGGTTCCATCGATAATTTAATTAAATGCTAGATAACTTATTTAAGGATTTAATTATACTTGTAATTATTAAATATGTTTTCTCACTGGTTTTCTTCAAAATCTCAAACCCCCTCCTTATCGTATTTAAATGATATACAATCATTTAGTGATCCTATAACCGCTAAACAAAGATTTTGCGCATTCAAACTTAAATCCGAAATTAAGAAATTTGACAAAGATACACTTAAATATACCTATCCAAATGTATATAATTATGACCTGTTTCTAGAAGAAATCAAATGTTTTGATAAAGATACTTTACGCGAAGTATATGAAAAAATTGAAGTAAATTTCTTATCAAGTTTAAAGTACGAATTAGAATATCGTATTGTAAATACTCGTATTACTACCTTAGGTAAAGATCCAAGATTTTCTTTTACTCAACAAGAATATCGTAAAGCTTATCAAGACCTAATCAAATCTGAATGGAAACAAACTCATAAATCACTGCAAAAAATAAATTTACTACTAGTAGTCTTTTTCGGCTTTTGTGGATTGATTACATCTAATGAAAGAAACTTTGGTTTAAGCTTAGGTTTTCTACTATCTAGTGTATTTTTAATTACGCCAACATATTTCTAATTTCCTCTAAATGTTTAAAATGTTCATATTTAATTTTACTACGTGGAAGATAATGTAAAAGTTTTGCATCTTTTGTAGCTAGTAAAACTTCTCTCCCTATTGCTGATTGAGAATATTTTGCTTGAGCTATAGATTTCATTACTTTGTGTGATTTTGCATTCCATTCATCAAGTTTTTGTCCACTCAAAACTTTCCATTTTCTAAGTTTTTGTGAAGTTATACCAGCATCTTCTTCTAAATTATCAGACTTTTCTCGTACTGTGTCTTGAAACTTCTCATAATTTTCTGAACCAAACTTAGCCGCTTGAAATGCTTCCTCGATGCATGACCATTCAATCCCGTCCCATTCAAATGGATCGTAATGAAAATTTGACAATATCTTACGCCAATTTTGTATACGAGCAAGTTCTGGAAATTTGTCTCCTGGTTTTAATGTTTCTCCACTTCCCATACCAGGTTTCTTATCTGCAGATTTTGAATAAAATACTAATACAGATGTATCTGTTTCTTCATCTGTGTCAGACATTACTGATTCTGCTAGTTTACTCTTTGATTGATTTAGGGCAATTTTTTTTTTATCTTCCGCATTTATATCAACTGGTGTGACATCTAGAGGTTGCTTAGAAAGTATTTTATCCATCGTGCGTTTTAGTAATTTTTCGTCAAATGCCCTCAAGGTAAAATTAATTCTATTGCCTGCTTTGCGTACTTCCGCTGCTCGCATTTTAGGAACTTCGTGCCGCACATAAATACAACATCGCCTTCTTCAAGTTTTAAAGTTACCGTTTCTCCTTCTACATTTTTTTTGGGCTTGAGGATAAAATCTCTTGGATATCCCCATGAAATAGATCCTATTGGTGAATCTTTAACCATTACTGATTCATCATCTGAATGTGCTGAGATATAATGATTGTGTTTTCCTTCATAAAAATTAACTAGACACATATTGAATTTATACTCATTGTTAATCAATGTGTTCATTGATTCAGTTAATTGACTAATCAACGGGGTCATTGGGATTGATTTAGAGATTTTTCCAGAATATGGATAACTAAGTCCATATGATTGTTGATATCTTGGAATATTTACATCTCTACCAAACATTTTAATCACATGATATTCATCTGGATGCGTTATCCATAGTTCATTGAAATCATTGGCTTTTGGTGGCATTATTTGTTTATACACTAGTAGATATGATTCCCCATCTGGAGTTAGATCTATAGTTTTAGGTTTTGGAAGCTTTTGTGGCAATGTATGCGGGGAATGACCTTGTGGGGAATGACTTTGTGGGGAATTTGTTAGATCTAATTTTTTGGCACATGTAACTAAAATATCTTTATCGAATTTGCTCAAAGCTACTTGTCTGGCACAATGCAATAAGATTTCCTTGCCATATTTTTCTCCTATCTGTGTTACTCCATCTAATTGTTTCTCGTTAAACTTCATCTTTTACTATTAACTTTTATTTTGATTTTTGCGAAATTTCTCCTAGATTTCTACTTATTCTTTTACCAAATGCGGATTTACTACCTTTGATTAGTTCGTAATTAACTCTGGGGTGATTTAATTCATTTTAATTACTAGATTTTATTGCAGAGTAAAGTTCTATTTCTTTGACTACATCAAACTCATATGTATTTCCTTTAGCAATATTCTGAGCTGCAAACATTGGTTGCAAATTTCGCCAGTTAAAACATCTTAGTTGTTCATTTTCACGTGTTAAGTCAAATGCATCACATGGTATAATATGATCCACGTGCCATACTGATCCATAATTTTCTTTAGTCATTCCTTCTATAATTAATTAATAATTAATTTAAATTGTAATTCTAAATGATTCCATAATTTATTTGTCGTACAACCTATTAATTCCATTGTACGAGCTGATTTAACTTCTCCATCTAATGCTTGATATAATCTAGTTCTCAAATTTTCTTTAATTTTAAAATCTGGATCGGTTCTTTTTCGTTCTATTCTTTTAATATTTCGACAATTTCTGCATTCGTATCTTCGTTTTTGTTCTCCATTTATATAAAATTTATCTCCATCCGTAGCAAAACTTTCAACAGAAAGCCATTCGTTGCAAACTCCACATTGTTTAGATTTTATACCATTAATAACTTTAATATAAGCATCTACGTATTTCTTAATTTTAGATTCTTGTAGTTCTTCTTCTGTCATACGTTTTGGATTTAATTCATAGTTTTTTCTTTCGCCAGAATTTTTGCATTCTTTACAAATTGCTTTGAGTTTGTCCCAAACTTGATTATCTTTACCAAAATTGTCTAGTGATTTCCAAACTCCTTCTGGATTATTTTTCTTACAAAGTTTTCCTATACAACGTTTATACTCAATTCCATTAATAATTTGGTGTTGAATTTTCGGAGGCATTTCAACAATTTAAGTAATTGTTAAAAAGGTCCTTAACTATTTTATTTTTTAATGATTTTAATAATTTTGTACTTAGCTTCTGCGATTGACAAAAGTAGGATTGACATTTGCACCAACACTTGGTGCACCACAGCCATACAAGCCTTGGTCCACTGGTATGAAACAATCCAATGGCCGTTTTTCTAAATCGGGCATTATAGAAGTGTTGTTCCATGGGCTTACAACATTGATTGGGTTGGGTATGGTATTTCTAAGGTCATAAGATTGATTCTTTGTCGAGGATAGTGTAGTATCCACACCGATTTGTTGTGTAGCGCTCAAGAAATTTTGATTGGCTAAAATGCCATTTGGTGCACCAATATCCCATGCTTGTTGGCCTGGAATAGCTGGTTTAGGTAACAAGGAGGTTGCTACAAATGTTGGAGCGTTCTGTGCGCATGAACTAATGCTTTGAGCTCGTTCTGATCCCAAGTTAACTGCCTGAAATTCACTTGCATAGAGTTGAGGACCTCCATCATTTAGCAAAGCATATGGAGCAGTCATATTGCTTGTTCCTCCCCCTAGCATATTAGCACCCATTCCTGTTTGTTCCTGTGATTGACCAGAGATTGAATTCAATTGTTGTAAAGTTGGGGTGGATGCATTTACAGCCTGTTGGTATAACTGATATGCCAATAGCTGAGATCCTGTGTTATCTAAATTTACTGATACTGTTCCACCTGGTTGACCCTGACTGGGTGACTTAAATGCTGCTAGGGGATTTCTTGGAGCTGTTCCTGCATAAAACTGCGGAGGTGTTGGATATGCAGCGAAACCTTCTTTACGGTTACGTTTTTCCTCGAATTCTGCCGCTAAAAGACTGCCTATCATAATACCACCTAAGGCGACTGCCATCAAACCTGAATCTTGACTCATTTTTTAAAGATTACTAAGATAAAAAATTCAAAAAACTCCCATAACTATCGATAGTTAAAAATATTGGCTTTTATAAAATGAGTTGTAGCCCAAAAGGTTGTGGTTTTGGGAAATCTTTTCGCGATGATACATACAAAGATGAAAGAATAAAAGGTATAACTAAACTTTTAGAAAAAAAACTTAGTTCAAAGGTTAAAAAATCTCACAAAAAATCTCCAAAATCGCACAAATCACTTAAAAAGTACCGTAGTAAGAGCAAAAGAAGTAAAAGAAGTAAAAGAAGTAGAGGGTTTGGACGTAGGTCACGTAAGAGAAAGCGTAGATCAAGAAAATTTGGATATATGGACCTAAGAGCTGATCAAATAATAAGACTAGTTAATAGCAATAAAGTTTACAATAATTTAACATGTGATTAATAAAATCTAACAATCCTTAAGAATTGAACAAAGATTAAACTAAATGGCCCCTAAAGACAAAGCTGCCCAAAAAGATGCTAAAGCTGCTCAAGGTGTTGATTCAATTAGAAAACATGGACGTTTCCTAATTGAAGACTGTAATCCTAATTTAGCCAAAAGTACCATAAGTAAAATTGAATCAGGATTATTTGATTCATTGGATCAATTTAATATCATTACCTACTCTATTTTGATTGTTAAAGTTATAGAAAGTCTTAAACTTCCCTCTGTTCGGGCAGGACTTAAAGCAGGAACTTGGAAACCTGAAGAATTAGCTAATTTAGATCGAGATGTTCTTAATCCTGACAAATGGCAAATTATTCAAGATGCTAGATTACCTAAAAATATTAATAAAGAACGGAAGAAAGGCATTTATAAGTGCGGTAGATGTAAATCATGGTTTACAACCCATATCCAGGCACAAACTCGTTCTGCTGATGAAGGAATGACAACTTTTGTAGATTGTTTGGACTGCAAAAGTCGTTTTAAAATGTCATGATCTCACACAAACCATGATTTTCTAATATCAAGTACTTAATGATTTCCGATGAATGTTTACAAAAGTCATACCTTCATCCTAAGAAAACTGTGAAAAATTTTCTAGAGAGATGTACTTTTAAGTTTCTAAGGGCATTTAAGTTGTAGTAAATTTTCTTTTGGTTTATAAATGTCTAAGACCATACCCCTATGGAAACCTGCTTTGGCTGAATTAATTGGAACTTTCATTTTTATAGCTGTTATACTATATGTAACGACTCCTAATAGTCAGACTGTTTTAATTCCTTTGGTAATTGGTCTAACACTAGCAATTGCTATATGGTTTACTTTACCCATTAGTAAAGGTTCTATGAATCCTGCTGTTTCCATAGCATTAGGATTAAGAGGAGATTTAACTCCAGTTGGATGTGTAGTTTATATCATCGCGGAAATTATTGGCGCTTTACTTGCATTTGCATGGTGGAAATATTTAGTTAATTCAAGTGTTTAACTTTCTTCTATAACAACATAATCATCAAATATACCTTCCTGAGCATGAAATAATTTTTCAGGTACCTCTATGCTTTGTGTTTTTATAACATTAGTAACAGTCTGAATGTTTATCTTTTCTTGTGGTACAATTACATATGGAACTATTGTATAATCAGTATGAGTCGTGTCTAGTGGATTTGCAATACTATCATCAACTATATCTTTATTATTACCTACTGTACTTTGAAACATATCTTTTACTGTATGACATATTTTACAGTATGTACAATCACGAATTACAATCTTATTTTTTGAGTATGTTGGAACTTTTGGATTATCCTCTATCCCTAATTTTCCTCGTTTCCATACATGAGAGTGCAAATCATTTGGATCATAATATGGTGCTTTACCTTTAGATCCAAATAATGGCTTTAATGAATCAAATGTTGTAGTTGCGGGTTCTTCTTCTAGTACAGTTATTCGCTTCATGCCTTGCTATTACTAATAATTTGTCCTTAAGGACATTTTTAATTGATTTTTTAATTGATTTTTAATATTTACTTCCATAAATGTCTTGGCCATTATATCAGGAAGTAAATCAAAATAATACTCGTAATTATACAGTTTATCGTTGTCCAGACCCCGTTGCTATTATAACAGATCAGCCCTGGTTCAGTTATAATAATGTATGTCCGTGTGATCCCAATTTAAGTAATACTAGCGGAAGAGGTTTCACTGGTTGTCCAATGGGTATTAGTGGAGGTGTTCCTTCATGGAACATATCTAATTTTCAATTAGCTTCGCAAATTCCCACCAAAGATCAAGTGGTCGGTAATTTATACTCAATGAATCAATTTGTTCCTCCTCAACTACAACCAAATCCTTTGGTACGTGTTGGAGAAGAATGGCGCTCTGTTAATTAAATTTTATCTAAATCCCTGAGGAGCAGCACTATTAAATGGTTTAAAACCTTGAGGCTGCTGTTGTTGTTGATTAGACTGTATTGGTTTTTGAGGTTGAAACTGTATTGGTTTTTGAGGTTGAAACTGTACTGGTTTTTGTGGTTGAAATTGTACAGGTTTTTGCGGCTGAATCTGTTGCTGAGGTGGAGGCTGCTGATGATACTGTTGCTGAGGTGGAGGCTGCTGTTGATACTGTTGTTGTGGAGGTGGCTGTTGATACTGTTGTGAGGGTGGCTGTATAAATGTCATTTGTGGTTGTACTAAGGGCAAAGGTTGAGGTTGTTGCTGTACAGGAGGATGTTGAATTAGTTCCATTCGCTTTTCAATTTCTGCAAGTTTTTGTCTGACAGCGAGAATATCATTATTTAATGATTGGACCTGAAATATCTTAGCATTATTAATATCCTCAAATTTTTGAACTTGTTGAGGAGGTGGAGGAGGTGCAAAAGTTTCACGTTTATTTAACAGATCCTCCATATCTTTTTGACTAATTTTTGGGGCATTATTGCTATAATTAGGATCCCTAAAAATTTGTTCCGGATTAGGAAGATTATAACTTCTCTGCATCATTTATGTTAGAATAAATTCTTTTATGTATGAAGATTTATTTCTTTGAGGATATAAACGTATACGTTAAGCTTTGTTTGTAACATAGCTACCTAGTTGTATTTTTGCATTTTCAATACTCATTAAATTTACGAATGCTATTATTAGCACAAGGACCAAAGTTATTCCCGCTACTGATTTAAAATATACAAAATCCATCTTTACACATTAAAAATAATTTTAAAAAATTAAATTACCTTAACATTATTTATTTCTAATTATTAAAGCTTATGATTCTTTTTACTAATAGACGTAATGATTGTTATATAAATGCTGTATTACAAGCCCTTTTAAATATTCCAGCATTTACTTATTATTTTACTACAAGAGGTATTAACAACAATAACATCAATAATATGTTTAGGGTAATAATTAGTGAAAATAA
>Ga0302280_1002316_pt1 | contig 14761 bp, 7 predicted proteins | sample III_Fen_E1_1_FD_198771 | JGI IMG/M metagenome (GOLD analysis project Ga0302280, IMG submission 198771) | Peat permafrost microbial communities from Stordalen Mire near Abisko, Sweden - III_Fen_E1_1 | ecosystem: Environmental > Terrestrial > Soil > Wetlands > Permafrost | place: Sweden: Abisko...
AACGTGATTGGTTATCCCGAATCGAGAATTATTTTATCGCAAACGGTTATTTATCTGGCAACATCCGTAAAAAGTAATGCTTCTTATCTGGCAATTAACCAGGCTCTTGAAACAGTTAAAAACACAGGTGATTTACCTGTTCCATTGCATTTGCGAAATGCGCCCACTAAATTGATGAAAGAAATTGGTTATGGCAAAGAATATGAATATTCTCATAATTATACTTCCAACTTTTCAAAACAAGAATATTTACCTGATGCTATAAAAGAGAGTAAATTCTTTGAGCCCGGCAACAACTCAAGAGAAAAAGAAATAAGAGAAAACTTAAAAAAATTGTGGGGAGATAAATATGGCTATTAGCAGTTAAAAAAATCAAAGGGAGTAAAGTAATCACTGCCCTTGAAAAAACAAAAACAAAAAAAATTACTACTAAAACTTTCCGAATTTTAAAATTAAAGTGCCATATATTCCTGACAATTTAGAGCTATAATCACCACTTACATAGCGATAACCAATATTAATTGCAGGTACAAAAAATTTGTAAAAATTAAATTCAACGTTAAGGCCCGGTTCAAGCACAAAAATAGCAGATGATTTTATGTTACTATGATCACCACCGGCTAAAACGCCACCAACCTCAATATTAAGAGGAATGGATACATGAACGGGAGATGTATAATTAAAAGTATATTCAACAAAAACACCTCCGTAACCCATTGCTAAGGTTTTTTTTATGTAAAGAGAATCTGCATTTGCGTTTTTAGTTTTAATGGTGTCTAAAACAGCTTTAGAATTGCTCCCAATAATGGCAGTTCCCACACCTCCAAAAACAAAATGATGATTTTTTATTATTCCACCTTTGCCGCCCACTATAGTTGCCATATTGTTGTCCATTTGAGTTATTCCAACAAACGTAGCTCCATAGCCGCCGTATGAATTTTCTTTTTTTGACGCGGTGTCTTTTTTAAATAACGTTTTCATTTCGTTTTGCGAATAAATAAGGCTAACTACTAAAGTTAACATCATCGCCAAAATTGTTTGTTTCATAATAGATCGATTGATAAAATTATTATACTACCTCCAAAGCTAAAGCATCATTAATAGCAAAAAGAATAAATAAGAGTGGTTGAGTTATATTAAGTGTTGAATGAGAATGAATATAATAGTGTTGCATAAAAACAAGTTTATTTGAATGCAACGAAAAAAAGAGGGGGTATAGGTAAAAACATGTTTTATTTTCAAGTTTATTTTGAAAAAAAAATACCTTTGCACTCCAAAATTTTATAAAAACCAACGACTTTATTACCAAGCCTATTTTATGAAAAAAATACCCTTTATTTTGCTTATATCAATAAGTGTTTTAGCATTATTTCACCCATCGCTACCTACAAAAATAATAACAGAAGGAATTAATACTGCCGATGTGGCCTGGATATTAACTTCCACAGCCCTTGTAATGTTTATGACACCAGGGCTAGCTTTTTTTTATGGAGGAATGGTAAATTATAAAAATATTATTTCTACCATGCTTCAAAGTTTTATATGTATGGGAGTTATTAGTATTGTATGGGTAGTTGTGGGGTTTAGCTTAGCCTTTGGCACTTCTTTTAACGGCATTATAGGCGATCCGAGAGATTATTTTATGTTTTCGGGAGTACTGGATTCAAAACCTTGGTCATTAGCTCCCACTATTCCTTTAGCTTTATTTGCGCTTTTTCAGTTAAAGTTTGCCATCATCACTCCCGCATTAATAACGGGTTCGTTTTCTGAACGAATAAAATTTACATCGTATGTATTGTTTATTTGCCTGTTCAGCATATTTATATATACTCCCTTGGCTCATTGGGCATGGCATCCGCAGGGATGGTTATTTAAATTGGGAGTGCTGGATTTTGCGGGAGGAACTGTTGTTCATATTTCGGCAGGTTGTGCAGCGTTAGCAGCAGCAATGTATTTGGGTAAAAAGAAAGCAGGATCAGAACACCATGCTCCTGCAAACATTCCTTTTGTATTAATAGGTACAGGGATGTTATGGTTTGGCTGGTTTGGTTTTAATGCCGGTTCGGCATTGGGTTCAGGAACACTTGCTGCGACAGCATTTGCAACTACCAATACAGCAGCGGCAGCAGCAGGTTTGGCTTGGGTTTGCTTTGATTCAGCAGTTCGAAGAAAAAAACCGTCGGCAATGGGATTTTGTATTGGCGCTGTAATTGGCTTAGTGGCTATTACACCTGCCGCAGGCTTTGTGGGCATTCCTCATAGTATTTTTATTGGAACATGCGCCAGTATAATTAGTAATTTAATTGTTGGATGGATGTCCAAATCAAGTTTGGACGACACATTGGATGTATTTCCTTGCCATGGAGTAGGAGGAATGACAGGTATGCTGTTAACCGGTGTTTTTGCAAGTAAACTTATCAATCCTGCTATAGTTGAAGAAGGCTTTGCAAACGGCGGCGGCTACCATTTATTTTTAAAGCACTTATTTGCTTTAATAGTCGTTTCTGCTTTTGCTTTTTTCGGGTCTTTACTATTGTTAAAGATTACCGATTTAATTTCTCCTTTGCGCGTAAGCGAAGATGATAGAATTGTTGGTCTAGATATTACTCAACACGGGGAGGAGTGTTAAAGTCAAGGATTACAATATGTTTTTGACACTTGCTGGTATTTGTATAAAGCAATGCGCTTACGTTAATTATTTTTCTACTTTTTCTATTTCTATCTATAGATTCTACATTTTTCCAAATGAGATTTTTGTTTTTGTAAATCAGTCTAGATATTAATTGTCTAATTTTTATTTAAAGAAGTATGATTTAATACTTAAGGCGAGACACCTTGTTGATGTGATGTTATACCTTTTTTCCTTTTATTTTAACATGCTACGGTTAACTGAGGGATTGCATGGCTTTTTTACCAAAATTCGACATTGTTATTCCTATTTCTATTCAGCTTCTTATCAGCATTGATTTGTTAATTTAAGATGCTTTTGCCATGTTTATTAATGTGTCTAATTTTTAAATTATAAAGCAAATAACTATTTTAGCACCGATTATAAATAGAGATTAATAACTAAAAAAATTTTAAATGAAGATATATATATTTTACACGGCAATTATTATTGCCGCACTTATTGCTTCTTGTAAAAAAGACAATACAACAAAAACAACAACAAATAATAATAATAATAATAATTCTACAACTAACACAGTACTTGCAAAGGACAGCATTTATAACGGCACACCTAGTAATACACAAGTCAGGCTATATGAATATGACAATTCTAAAAGGCTAGTTAAGATAAAATATTATAGTGGCACTCCTTCAACTTACAACAGTTTCGATTCAATTTTTTTCGATGTTAACGGCAATGTTTCAAAAGTTATTAATTTCACCGCAGGAGTTACTCCTATGCCAACGGATACGGCTATTTACAGTTATAGTTCGGGGGCATTATTATCAATTGTCAGTTCAACCGATTCAATTTATTTGTTTTATGCATCAGGCAAAGTTAGCCAATATTACCATTATTACCAAGGAGGCACGCACAGGGATACCATAGCTTCTATTGTTTATACCAACAATAACGCATCATCTGTAGTGGTTGACAGAACTCCGGAAACTATAAATACCGATTTAACTGCAGCAGATCCTTATTTTGGTGTACATTTTTTAATTCCCAATCTTAGCGATTTAATTAATCCGAACAACATTACTACGGTGTATCCCACAGCAACACCCGGCACAAAGGTTATAGATCAAACATACACGTATTCTAACGGAAAAGTTTCGCGGATTGTAGACAATAAAAATATACTTACTAAAGACATTACGTATAAGACATTATAATCAACTGTATCATTTTGATTAAAAAAGGCAGGTTGAAATTCAACCCCAGTTAGGAAGCGTCACGCTATGTTTAGCTTTTTCCTTTTATTTTTAACACGCTACGGTGAACAGAGCTTCCTTTAATTGTTTTTCCGCTTCTTTTCACCTATGTATCTTACATTTTTCCATGTTATTTTTTGATTTTTTATTAAATCAGAAATTGTTATTTTATGCTTTTTGTGCCTTATTACTTTTCTCTTTATCAGGCAAAAGTTTTAACCATGCCGTAAGCAGAGAGTTTAGTTTTTATTTCGGGTGAAGATTTGAATTCAACGATATTGTCTAAAGATTCCATTAACAGTGCATTGATAAGTTTATTAATGCCAATGTACAAAAAAGAAATTATCTCTTCCTCAAAATTGAGTTCCCTCCCACAAATCAAAAATTATGTATCTTTAGTCCTTGTTAAAAAAAGCACAATAACGAGTAATGAGCATATACGATAAATACGAGGTGGTAATTGGTCTTGAAGTTCATGCGCAGTTGTTGACTAAAAGCAAAGCCTATTCAAGCGATTCAACAGAATTCGGCATGTTACCTAATACAAATGTAAGCCCAATATCTTTGGGGCATCCCGGTACGTTACCAAAGGCAAACAAAAAGGTAATTGAGTATGCCGTAAAACTAGGATTGGCTTGTAAAGCCAATATCCGTGAGGTAAACGAGTATGCCCGTAAAAATTATTTTTATGTAGATTTACCTAAGGGTTATCAAATAACGCAAGACAAAACACCTATTTGTGAAGGAGGCTACATCACCATCAAGCAAGAAGATGGTATCGAAAAAAATATCAATCTTACACGCATACACATGGAGGAAGATGCCGGTAAAAGTATTCACGACATTGATTCTTTTTATACGTTAGTAGATTTGAACCGTGCAGGCATTCCTCTGGTAGAAATTGTCAGTGAACCGGAATTGCGCAGTGGAGAGGAAGCATATAAGTATTTAACAGAAATTAGAAAACTATTGCGCTATCTTGAAATTTGCGATGGCAATATGGAAGAAGGAAGTATGCGTTGCGATGCAAATGTTTCGGTACGATTGAAAGGGAGCAATACGTTTGGAAAACGAACTGAGGTAAAAAACATGAATTCTATACGCAATGTACAACGTGCTATTGAATATGAAGCAAAACGCCAAATAGAAGCCCTTGAAAAAGGTGAAGAAATTACGCAGGATACCAGAAGTTTTGATGCCGAAGCAGGAACTACGTTTGTATTGCGCAGCAAAGAAATGGCGAACGATTACCGTTACTTTCCGGAACCCGATTTGCAACCTGTTATAGTTAGTCAGGAATATATTAATAAAGTAAAAAGCACATTGCCTCCGTTACCCGGCGAGTTGTTTAAAAAATACACATCATTGGGATTGTCAGCCTACGATACAGGTGTATTGACGGATTCTAAAGAGATAGCGCTGTATTTTGAAAAAATAATTTTGAATACAAAAAATGTGAAGTCAGCGGCAAACTGGCTTACCGTGCAGGTTAAGTCGTATCTTAATGATAATGCATTGCACATTTCTAATTTTCCGATTACACCGGAACGTATGGCTGAACTGGTTAATTTTATTGACAGCGGAAAAGTAAACCATACCATTGCCATTCAAAAAATATTCCCTAAAATGCTGGAGGAACCTGCAAAAACTCCCGCACAAATTGCGGAAGAAAACAACTGGATTCAGGAAAGCGATAGTGATGCAATTATTGAATTTGTAAAGCTGGCAATTGCAAAATATCCGGATAAAGTTATTGAATATAAAAACGGCAAAACAACCTTACAAGGATTATTCATGGGCGAAGTAATGAAATTATCAAAAGGAAAAGCCGATCCGAAAATGGCAGGTGAAGTATTGAAAGAATTATTAGAAAAATAAGTTTTTAAAACTATAAATAAATGAAATTATCATTAAAACAAATTGGAATATTTATTCCGATAGTGCTACTAGCAGGCTGTTCAAACACAAATCCTGACAAAGAATTTGAACTGAAAGGCAAGTTAACCAATGCTCATGGAGAAACACTTTATCTGGAACACATGAGTACTACTGTTGTAAATGTTGTTGATTCGGCTACATTAAACAATAATGGTGAGTTTTTAATGAAAACGAATAAAGTAAAGGACATTGGTTTTTATCGTTTAAAGATAACCAATAGTAATTTCACTACGTTTATTTTTAGTCCCGGCGAAAAGGTTTCAGTAATCGGTGATGTCGGCAATCTAGTGGCTTCATATAATGTTATCGGCTCGCAAGAATCGGAACTATTAATGGAAATTAACAAGGTTTCTATCAAAAATTATTATCAACGAGATTCAATACAAAAAGCATATCAGGCTACGATGAATGGCGGAAGTAAATCTCCTGCTCAACTTGATACATTAGCCAAATCGGCTGAAGGTCAGTTTGGAAAACTTGTTCAGGATTACAACGATTATTTAAAAAACTTTATCGCTAAACATAACACTACCTTTGCCTCACTGGCAGCTGTTCAACAGCTTTCTATGGAAGATTTTTTATCGGAATACATAAAGCTTGATGAAAGTTTATTTTCTAAATTTCCTAATTCAGAATACGTAAAAGCATTTCATGCCAATGTTGTTGCAAAAGCTGCAGTAACTATAGGGGGTAGAGCTCCTGATATAACGATGACAACACCTGAGGGTAAAACGTTATCATTATCTTCCTTAAAAGGAAAAGTGGTGTTGGTTGATTTCTGGGCATCATGGTGCGGACCATGTCGAATGGAAAACCCTAATGTGGTAGCGGCTTATAATAAATTTCATCCTAAAGGATTTGAAATATTCAGTGTTTCACTGGACAAAGATTTGGACAGATGGAAAATGGCAATAGAAAAAGATAACTTAATATGGAAGAGCCATGTATGCGATTATAAAGGCTGGCAATCACCAGTTGTGCAGCAATATGGCTTTAATGGTATTCCGTATAATGTACTAATTGACAAGGAAGGTAAAATTATTGGAAAAGCCTTACGTGGTGCCGATTTAGAAAAAAAACTGGAAGAACAATTTAAATAAAGCCTCATACGTTAATGTCCTTTCCTCATTTCCTGAGCTTGCGGAAGAGGGAGGATGTGACTGCACAACAAAATGAAATCACTCTGCTTTTCAATTTTTTTCGTTTCAATTTTTGCAACTATTTGTAATGCTCAAAATTATTTTCAGCAGGAAGTAAATTATGTCATCAATGTAAAACTTGATGATGAAAAACATGAACTCTTTGCTTCCGAAACTATTGAGTATATTAACAATTCGCCGGATGAACTGAAATTTATTTACATCCACTTATGGCCAAATGCTTATAAAGATAATTCTACTGCACTTGCCAGGGATTTATTAAGAGAAGGGAATACCAAGTTTTATTATTCAAAAGAAGAAGACAGGGGGTATATTGATCAACTTGATTTCAAAATAAATGGAGAGGCGGCTAAATGGGAATTGCTGAAAGACAGTGTAGACATTTGCAAACTCTATTTGAATCAGCCCTTAAACAGCAATGACAGTATTAGCATCAGCACTCCTTTTCGTGTTAAAATTCCGTCGGCAGAATTCTCGCGTTTGGGGCACATCGGGCAATCTTACCAAATAACACAATGGTATCCAAAACCTGCTGTATATGATAAAAATGGCTGGAATTATATGCCCTATCTCCAACAAGGTGAATTTTATTCAGAGTTCGGGAGTTTTGATGTGAGTATTACACTTCCCGAAAATTACGTGCTTGGAGCCACCGGAGATATGGTTAACAGCGAAGAGGAAATGAATTTTTTGGATAAAAAAATAAAAGAAACTGAAAGCATTTCATATTTTAACCCACTGGATATGGCGTTTCCACCATCATCAGAAGTAACAAAAACAGTAAGGTTCAAACAAAGTAAAGTGCATGATTTTGCCTGGTTTTGTGATAAACGGTATCATGTACTTAAAGATGAAGTAATTACCCCTCATACCAAACGTAAGGTTACGACCTGGACAATGTTTACCAATGCCCAAGGAAATTACTGGAAAGAAAGTTCAAAATTTATTAGCGATGCAGTGTACTATTATTCGCTTTGGAATGGAGATTATCCGTATAACAATTGTACCGCTGTTGACGGAACCATTAGTGCCGGAAGCGGAATGGAATATCCCAATATTACCGTGATTGGAACTGCGGGCAGTAAATTTCAACTGGATTTGGTAATAGCACACGAAGTAGGGCACAATTGGTTTTATGGTATGTTAGCCAACAATGAGCGCATACATCCCTGGATGGACGAAGGAATAAACTCGTTTTACGAAAGCAGGTATGTTGACCTGATGTATCCTAATAATCGTTTGGTTGGAAGTTATGCAGACAGAAAAATATCAAAAGTGTTTGATGTTGACTTCTATAAACACAAAGAAGAGTATTATCTCACGTACTTATTAAATGCGGCTAAAAATCAGGATCAACCCATCGAACTGCCTTCTTACAAATATACTTCATTAAACTACAGTGCTGATGTGTATTCAAAATCGGCAATTGTTTTCAACTATTTATATGCTTACCTGGGCGAAGAAAAAATGGATGCCGTTATGCAGGAATATTTTAACGAATGGAAATTTAAGCATCCTTCGCCGGGCGACTTCAAAAAAATAGTAGAAGAAGAAACAGGAAAAGATTTAGCTTGGTTTTTTAATGACCTTATCAACTCCACAAAAAAATTAGATTACAAAATAATATTTTCACATCGTCAAGAAGACGGTTCGTGGCGTATAGGTATTAAAAATAAAGGGGAAGTCAGCGCTCCCGTTTTTGTTCAGGCTATTAAGAATAATAAGTTGGCGGCGATGGTTATTTACGATGGGTTTAAAGACAAACAGGTGCTTGACTTCCCTTCTATAGAAGCTGATTATTTTAAAATTGATTACATGGAAGATATGCCTGAAATAAACAGAAAAAATAATACTATACGAACATCGGGACTGTTTAAAAAGGTTGAACCGCTTAAGTTGCAGTTCCTTTCGAGTTTAGATAATCCTAACAAAACGCAGTTGTTTTATTCCCCTGTTGCAGGTTGGAATAATTATAATAAATGGATGGTTGGTATGGCATTTTATAATACCACCGTTATCCCCAAAAAGTTTGAATATGAGTTAATGCCAATGTATAGTTTTGGCACCAATGATATAGCCGGTTACGGAAGATTAACCTATAACATTTATCCTAAAAATAAATTGTTCCAGCAAATTTCACTTGGTACCACCACCACCCGCTACGCATACTCTACCAATCCAATTACTACAAATTTTAATAAAATTGCACCGGAATTAAACATTGAATTTAAAAAGAAGAATGCCACCAGCCCTTATACGCACAAATTGCGCTACCGCAATATCACTATTCTTCAAGACAATTATAATGTTCATGTGCAAACCGATTCTGCAGGCAGTACCGTTACCTATTCACCCACAAGCACTACTAAAAATTTTAATGATATAACATATTCGTTTGCCAAAAAAGATCCCATAAAACCATTTAGTGTAAAAGTTGATTTGCAGCAAGGTGAAAATATGTGTAAAACATCTGTAACCGGCAACTATAGCATTAACTTCAGAGAGAAACACAAAGGATTTGACATTCGCTTTTTTGCGGGAACATTTTTGGGTACAAGTGCTGCCAATGCAGGGGCGTATCGTTTTCGCCTAAGCGGACAAAGGGGTTATCAGGATTATTTATATGATAATGTTTATCTGGGGCGTACCGAAACAAGCGGAACATTGGCAAATCAATTTACAGAAACCGATGGAGCTTTTAAATTCTATTCTCCGTTGGGTCAAACTTCACAATGGATTACAGCAGTTAATCTTAAATCTTCATTAGGGAATATAAAACTACCAGTTAACTTATATGCAGATATTGGTATGACAGGCGCAGATGGAAGAACAGGCGAAACCGTTTTGTATGACGGGGGCGCCTCATTGATATTAGCAAAAAATATTTTTGAAATTTATTTCCCGGTATTAATATGCAAAGGATTTCAGGATTACAAAACAGCTAACAATTTAAAATATATCGAAACAATACGTTTTATGCTAAATTTGAATTTATTAAATCCATTTGATTTAATTAAAAAAATTGAGTTGTAAAAAAACAATATTACATCCGTTTTGAATACGCTATTATTTTTAAGCGTTTATAAAAAATCTAAAATGATTTCTTTTTAATGTTCCTTGCTTTACATTAAAGTAACCCTTTAAAATTTAATTTCGTCTGCAACCTTTTAACTATTTTTGCGTCACACGTTTTGGTCGAATTTTAAAATACTGCGGAAGCAATGATTTTTTCAAAAAAAATACAAATCAATTTAATAGTTGGGGTTACAGCTCTGTTAACCCTTATTTTAGGCAATAAACTTCAAAGTCAGGTTACAGGAACACAAAAATATACTGCTGTTGGCACAACCAATTGGACTGTGCCTGCTTGTGTAACTACTGTTACCGTGCAATGCTGGGGTGGTGGCGGTAGCGGTTGTAGTGGAGGATTTGGTGCAGGCTATAATGATGGCGGCGGTGGCGGAGGAGGAGCTTACGCATCTTCTGTACTTACAGTTATTTCCGGTAATGTATATCCGGTGGTGGTAGGAGCAGGAGGTATAACAAATTGTGGAGGGAACACCTATGTTCCCGGGCAAAATGGTGGCAACTCTTCCTTTGGAGGTAATTTAGTAGTAGCAGCAGGAGGAGGAGGAGCAGGTATGGGAGGCTCAAATTTATTTTACGTTGCCGGCATAGGAGGATTGGCTGCGAATTGCATAGGAACAACTATAAATGCCGGAGGCAATGGCGGGTGCGGTGGGATGTGCAATGGAGGAATAGGTCCGGGTGGTGCAGGACAACCCGGCACAGGAAATAGTGCAGGTGGAGGAGGAGCAGATGAAAATGGTGCTTCCGGAGCAGGAGCAGGTGGTGGTGGTAATGGTGGAACCGGTGGTTTTGCTAATGGTGCAGGTAACCCTGCTACAGCTCCTGGTGGAGGTGGTGGTGGAACTGCTAATCCCGGTGCAGGCAGCAATGATAATGGAGGCAATGGGCAGGTTATATTAACCTGGGCGGGAGGGGTATTTACCAATAACAATAAATCGGCAACAATATGCAGTGGCGGAACATTTAGCATAACACCGGTAAGCGGCACCGCAGGAGATCTTTTTCCTCCAGGAACAAAGTATTCATGGGCTGCGCCTACAGTTACGGGTGGTATTACAGGTGGCAGCGCACAAGCGGGACAAACCTCCATTAGCCAGACATTAACAAATCCATCAGCAACGACACAAACAGCAACATACATTGTTACTCCATCATGTGAAAACACCTTTACGGTAACAGTAACTGTAAATCCGACTCCTGCATTAAGCAGTACATTAAGCCCTGCTGCAATATGCAATGGAAATACTTTTGCATACACCGCTACCAGTGCCACGCCGGGTGTAGCCTTTTCATGGAGCAGAGCTGCGGTTGCGGGAATAACACAACCCGCTGCTAATGGTGCAGGCAATGTAAGTGAAGTATTAAATAATACTACTACCAACCCTGTAAACGTTACTTACAGTTACACACTTACCGCAAATACCTGCACCAACACACAAAATGTAATAGTAGGTGTAAATCCTTTGCCAACGGCTACACTTACGGGAGCGTTCACCAAATGTTTAAATGATCCCAGCCCAATTATCACTTTTAACGGGAGTTCTTCGTTAGCACCTTACACATTTACTTATAATATTAACGGAACAACCGGCAACTTAACGGTAGTGAGCAATGCCGCAGGCACAGGCACAGTATCTGCATCTACCGCTACAGCAGGCACTTTCACTTATAATCTGGTAAGTGTGAAAGATGCAAGTGCTGCTGCTTGTTCACAAGTACAATCAGGTACAGCCATTGTAACCGTTAATCCGCTTGGAGCAACATTGGCAGGAACTACTACGGTTTGTATGGGTGCAGCATCACCAACTGTTACCTTTACAGGTAGTGGTGGAACAGCCCCATACACATTTACGTATAATATTAACAACGCAGCAAACACTACCGCAGGCAGCAATGGCGCAGGTATAGCAACGGTTACCGCTCCTACAAATACAGCCAGTGTTTTTGTTTATACACTCGTTAGTGTACAGGCAGGGGCATTGAGTTGTATCAGTTCCTCTTCCGTGGCAGTTACAGTATTTGCATTACCCACAGCAATACTATCCGGCACAACAACAGTCTGTCAGGGCAGTAACTCCCCCGATATAGTATTTACAGGCAGTGGGGGCAGCAGCCCTTATAGTTTTGTTTACACATTGAATGGTGGAGGTAACCAAACGGCAACCGGAGTTGCAGGACAAAATACGGCATCACTCACCGTATCAACGGCTACAGTAACTACTTATAGTTATAATTTAGTAAGTGTGCAAGAAGGGAGTCCGGCAGCCTGTTCACAAAACCAAACAGGAACAGAAATAATAACTGTTCGTGCCCCGGCTCAGGGAACAGTAGCGGCATCTGTCCACCGGATATGTCAAAGTAGTGCTTCACCAAATATGGTGTTCAATGGCTCTTCTGGAACTCCGCCCTATACGTTTTATTACAGCATTAAATCGAATGTGAATGGCATCACCACCAATAGTGTGGTATCTACCGGCAGCACGGCAACGGTACAGGTATCAACAGCCAATGCCGATACGCTTGTTTACACCATTACCAATATACAAGATGCGTCAGGAATTATATGCGGGATAGGAGGAAGTTTTGATACAACGGTTATTGACCCCTTACCAAGATCAACAATTACCGCAGCCTTAAACGATGTATGCTTGGGTGACCCTGCGCAGACGATCACCTTTTCAAGTATTGGCGTTCCGGCTCCTGTTACATTCAATTATTTTACATCTGTAAATGGAGGACCAAATGTGGCACAACCTGCAATCAATAGTCCAACAACAACAGCTACATTATCAGTTCCTGCTAATACATTAGGGACAACCATTTATACCAACGGTATTTCCAAATCAAACGTATGTACAGGGAGTGGTAACGGTTCTGCACGCTTAACGGTAAACCCGATACCAACAGGCAGTGTCAGCGTAACAGGCGCAAGTACACTCTGCCAGAGTGGGGGTGGTTCTCAGGTAACTTTTACAGGTAGTGTAGGTCATCCTCCATTTGTATTCAATTATAACATAGATGGTGCAGCAACAACAACCATTACCACATTATCAGGGCAAAATAGTGTAGTGTTACCATTAACAGCATTAGCACCGGGTACGCACACGGTAAACCTATTATCGGTAAAAGACACATTTAACTGTAGCCAGCCACAACCAAATAGTGTAACCATACTGATAGATCCTTTACCGGTGGCAACAAGCACCAACAGCAGCACCATTTGTATGAACGGAACTGCAACGGTAAGCGGAGCAACATCGGCTAACGGAAGTATTTTATGGAGTGCTGCCGGCAGCGGTGCAGGTACTATTACCAATGCTACCGGCTTAACTCCGACTTATGCCGCAGCCGCAAGTGATGCTGGAATGACAGTAACGCTGACCATGACGGTAACCAGCACCAATACCTGTGCGCCGCAAACAGCAACAGCACTATATACCATAAGGGTGGACAGTCTGCCTTTAGCCAAAGCAGGGAGCAGTGCAACAATCTGTCAGGGAACAAGTGCTGTAATAAACGGAGCATTTGCAAAATATGGCAACATTTCATGGACGGGCAATGGTTTGGGTACGATTACAAATGCAACAACGTTAAGCCCAAGCTATTTGTCAGTAGCCGGTGATGCAGGCAATAAAGTAATACTGACGATGACCGTAACGGGCACCAATTCATGTGCTCCGCAAACAGCAACGGCAACATATACGATATCCGTAGATCCGCTGCCTGTGGCAAGCTCAACTCAAAGCCAGACAATTTGTCAAACTTCAACAGCTACGGTAAGCGGAGCAGCTTCAGCCAATGGAAGTATTTTATGGTCAACCAACGGTTTGGGAAGTATTACCAATGGCACTACCCTTACCCCCACTTACTCGCCGGTAGCGGCTGATGCAGGAACAACCGTAACCTTAACCATGACCGTAACCAGTACAAATAGTTGTAATCCGCAATTCAGTACCGCTTTTTATACTATACAGGTAGACCCTTTACCTACAGCAAGTACACCGGGATCGGGCAGTAAAACGATTTGTGAAAATACAGCTTATACCTTACAGAACGGTGAAGCGCTTCAATCATACGGCAGTCCGGCATGGACAACAACCGGAGCGGGTACAATAGCTAATGGCAATTCCTTAACACCAACCTATAGTTCATCACAACTAGATGCTGCAAAAACCGTAACTTTAACCATGACGGTAACTAGTACAAATAGCTGCAACCCTAAAAGCATTGCAGTTATTTATACCATCGGGGTAGATACCTTGCCGTTGGCAGTATCGGGAGGGAACAACGAAATTTGCGAAAACGGAGCTTACCAGTTACAACCCGCTGAAGCCAGTGCAGCCCATGGCACTATTTTATGGACAACTACGGGGTCAGGAAGTATAACACCAGGCAGCGAAACAACCCTTACTCCAATTTATACATCCACCTCCGCCGATGCCGGAAAAACAATCATTTTAACGATGACAGTAACCAGTAATAATACCTGCAATCCTAAAATTGCCACTGCCATTTATTCCATAAAAGTAGATCCAATACCTCAAGCGGCAGCGGGGGGCAGAGTAACAATTTGTGAAAACGGAACAACAACAATTACGGGAGCAAGTTCAGCTAATGGCAGCATTTTATGGACAATAGGAGGTGCTGCAGGCAGTATTGTACCCGGAACAGAAACAACCCTTATGCCT
>Ga0302280_1002317_pt1 | contig 14759 bp, 14 predicted proteins | sample III_Fen_E1_1_FD_198771 | JGI IMG/M metagenome (GOLD analysis project Ga0302280, IMG submission 198771) | Peat permafrost microbial communities from Stordalen Mire near Abisko, Sweden - III_Fen_E1_1 | ecosystem: Environmental > Terrestrial > Soil > Wetlands > Permafrost | place: Sweden: Abisko...
TCGAAGAACGATGATGAATGTAAATTTAAAGATACTATATTTCTAGGGGAAACAAAATAATTACCTGCACTCCCTGAAGAACCTTCTTTATTAGTAGATGCCCCCTCTTTGATCCCAACCCCATGCTCCATAGCCTTGTCAGGTGACTTGACCATCATCACATGGCACATGCACATGGCCCGCTCGCCATCGCAGGCTAATTTCTGCTGGCAAGGCTTGATGAAATAACCTAAAGGCAGGATCCAGAGGATAAAACTAAGCAGCAGCAAGAATATTAATACTCTTGTCATTTAAAAGATTCCGAAAATTTTCTTCTTCTCTATTTCAAAACCATCCGCTTTAATCCGATAGATCCCCACAAACTCCCCATCTTCGAACTTCGGCCCCACCTCAAAAGTGCCATAAATAGTGATGGGCTCTTCAAACTGATCATCGGTAATATTAAAACCTTTTGGATCAGCGGTATTGCCCACCATCCATTGATCATAGCCTAACATCGCGCAAAATAAACAGGACACCAATTCATCGGCGAATAAGAATTCCTTTGTATTCTGGCCTTCACTATTGGCTAAGGGAATAACAAATCCTTTAATAGCCACCTTCTTGCCATTCAAAGCCCGTAACTGTGGCGGTATTGGCATGGGCGTCTTAGCCGCCTTGGTAATATTCCCGTCGGGATGCTCGACATCGACCGGAGGCTGATAATTAAAATAGAGATCATCAAAAGATACCACCTGATAATCAATATTGTTCCTGACAAATTTTAAAGGGGCAACTCCAAGCTTAGGCGTATTAGGCTGACTTTGCGTCCAAGCGGGATGCGCGGCCCAAAGTATGCAGGCACATAAGAAAAACCAACGCATGAATTTTAATTTTTTATTTTTATTTAATTTTATTCCCATTTAACCCCTACGCAATCTTTTTCTGAATAAATTTATACACCCAGGCCAAGGCAAAAATCAAAGCAGCAAACATCACGATCGACGCCCCTGATGAGGAACCAAAATAATAGGAGAGATAAATCCCTCCAACAGCTGATAGTACCGCAAAAACACAGGATAAAAGCATCATCCGGCCCAAACGATCCGTCAACATCCGAGCCGCAGCCACAGGGATCACCAAAAGGGCATTCGTCAAGACCGTACCCACCGCTTGAATACCGACTACGACAGTAAAAGACAAAAATAATAAAATCCCATAATGCATGGACTTGACCGGCATACCGATAGTCTTAGCATATCCTGGATCAACCGAGAATAATTTTAATTCCTTATAAAACAAAAATAAAGCTACAAGGGAAATCCCTGCGATCAAAAGGATCAAATGCAAATCAGCATCGGTTACGCCCAGAATATTACCAAAAAGCATTGAGAAAAGATCCCTGAAAGATTTTGTCGTACTAATCAATAAAATACCAAAAGCAAACATGATATTCGGGATCATGCCCACCAAGGTATCTTCGTAAACAGATTCGTCCCGGGCCAAAAATCCTATCCCTAAGGCTGTCACGATCGTCGCGATCAAAGCCCCGCCAAAAAGGCTTGAGCCGACCAAATAAGCAACAACCAATCCTGGCAGGGCACTATGCGTCAAGGCATGCCCCACAACAGCCATCCGTCTTAGAACAACAAAGGTCCCTAAGGCCGCACAAAGCAAGCCGATAATCACCGCGGCGATAAGCGCGCGCTGCATAAAAACATATTGAAATGGATCAGTTAAATAATGCAATATTCCCTATTCCTTCCAAATCGTAAGGTTACATTCTATTCCGTACAATCACACCCTTTATGTGGATCGTCGATATGATTTGTACCGTCAATCTTCTTGCCATCTTTTAAATAGATCGCCTTGTCATAGCGCCCCTCTTCTTGATCATAATAATGGGTCGCGACAAGCACTGTTTTGCCCTGAGCTTTGATCTTACGCAAAACCTCCCCGATCGTCTCGCGGGTGGTGACATCAACGGCATTAAGCGGTTCATCCAGCAACAGCAAATCAGCATTTTGAGCCAAGGCTCGGGCGATCAAAACCCTCTGCTGCTGCCCACCGGAGAGTTGACTGATCTGTCGATCGGCTAAATCCAAAACATTCATTTCTTGCAACGCCTGACTGGCAATTTCAATATCCTTCTTCTGAGGCTTATTAAACCAACCCAAATAAACATACCGGCCCATCACGACCAAGTCTAAAACGCTAATAGGAAAATGCCAGTCGATCTCGCTGCGTTGAGGCAAATAAACCACCCGATGATGGCAAGCACCCAGAGAATGACCAAAGACACGGATATTCCCTCCACGGATCGGCAAAAGACCACAAATAGCCTTGAACAAGGTTGACTTCCCCGCCCCATTGGGTCCTACCAAAGCCAAGGCTGAGCCAGCTGAAACGCTTAAATCAAACCCTTTGAGAGCCAATTTATCACCTGAAGAATAAGAAACATCCAATCCTTGTATTTCCAAGGCAGGAGCTTTGGGATCGGGCAAACTATGACGGTGTTGGCAATAGGGAAATTTCATATAGGATACTCTTTCGAATGCCTATTATCATAGCATTGGTTAGATACTTTGTTATATTTTTTCTAATCGAAATCTTATTGGAATAGTGACCGTAGTCTCAATAGGCATATTATCTATATTTCCCGGCTGAAATTTCCAATGCCTAACTACTTTTAGTGCTGCTTGATCAAGCAGGCTAAAACCAGAACTTTGAATAATTCTTTCGCTAACCGGATCACCTTCCTTATTCACCTCAACAAGAAGCAAAACAAGACCTTCTTGCCGCATCTGCCGTGCCAAGTCAGGATATTCTGGAGGAGGATTCTGATAATAATTTGGATTTGCCTTTACCTTTATACCTGCTTTAAAATGAGCTATCATTCTAAATTCCTTGTCATTGCGAGCAACCTCGGCTTGCGTGGCAATCTTTCTGTTGAAATCGATTTTCTCTTCAACACTTACTTCCACTGTTTGAGATGATGCCTGCACACTAAACTGGGCATGTTGAATAAACGTCTTTCCGGAAAAAAGAAATATAAAACCATGCATTAGGAACGAGAGCATTAATGCCAACCATATTGTTTGATCTTCGTTAATTGAAGAGGAACTCATCATCAAAAATCCATCGAAAACCCGCCGTAAAATCCCCGACGCGGGCCATATTGAGGGGCGTAAACACCCACTCCTGAACCATCCCTTAATTCATAAGACTCGTCGAATAAATTGACAATATCAAAACGGATCTTAAACGTGGGGAAATTTCTCAGATGAATGGTATGCTCCAACCCCAGGTTAATCGGATTATAAAATCCAGTGTGCTGTTCATTGGCAAAACCTGCACGCAGACCACTCCCATAAAGAATGTCCGCCGAGACCTTGGTTTTATTCAACAATGCGTAAGGCGACCCATCGAATTCATACGCCATGCCGCCGGAACCAGTGATCAATTGATCATGATCCATGTGGATCCAATGAGCATTAATATAATCAATCTCATCTGACCCAAAATTAAATTGCTCTGTGGCTACTCCTTTGCCCATAGAAGCGCTTAATGCCGTATTACTGTAGATAGACAACCCTCCTTTTTTATATTCGACTGTAAATTCAATTCCCTTAACCTTACCTTCTTTATAATTAAATGGCACAAAAATAGGCGCCGCCCCAAACTGCCCTTCATCCAATTGATCGTGGGCAGTTTTATAATAAGTATCCAAACCAAAATGCAGTTCAGATGAAAAATCATGCGTCATTCCTAAATCAAAATAATTAGCCCGCTCCGCCCGGGCTGCTGAATTTTCCGTGACCGGCAATGCAGCGGTGGTATTGTTATAAATATTTGGTTTCCCGCTTTGTTCTAATTCAAGCGGCGGTGGTGTGAAATAACGAGAATAACCACCATGCACCTTAGTGGTCTGATTGATTTCATAGACAGCATTGATGCGGGGACTGAATTGATACTCATTAAGGTATTGATAAGACTCATCAAAACGGCCGCCATAATTGATGGTCAACGGATCACTAATACGCCATTCATTTTGTAAATAAAACCCATACTCTTCACCTTGCTTCTGATTATTATCAATGATCGACACAGGTATTCCCGTTGTAGGATTGCCGTTCACATCAACTGGAAAAGCCAAGGTATTATTATCATTGATAGCATCACTGATGGTCAATGTTGACCCTGCACGCAGGGTATTGGCATCATTTAATTCATAACTGCCATCCAATTCCAAACCATTGGTCAATAGGCTGTCATTCACACGACTGGCCACCCCATTATAGTCGAGATCACCGGTATCATCAGGCAGGTATTGCGCCTCACTAAAACGGCTAAAGGCAGATACCTGATAATTAAGCTTCTCCTGCGATTTTTGATAGGTGACAATACCATAAAAATTCTGTTCTATCTGTCGGTCGTTCACATCCGTGGCCTTGATGACAGGAAGTCCCGTTGGAAAAGTTAGACCATTGGCTGTAAAATAATCTGTGCCGTCAGGACTATTAGGGATTTGAAAATCACTATGAGAGGCGCTCAGCATCACACTAAGACGGCTGCTATCATCAATGATCTTGGAGACATAAGCAAACATCTTGCCCTGCTGGGTCTGATCATGGATGGCTGAGCTGCTATTGGTAGTATTCTCAATGCCAAGATTATCTTCCAGATAACTGGAGGTCACAAAATAATTGATCCCTCCTTTCGCTGAAGCTCCGTAACTGATGCTGGGATTGACCTCCCCGTGACTTCCCCCATACATCGAAATCGTCCCGCCATTAGTAAACGCACCGCTCTTGGTGTGGATATCGACAATTCCGGCGGTATGAAAACCATATTGAGCGGGTAAAGAGCCGTCAATTAATGAAACATTATCAATAAACCGTGAGTCAAGCTCCTGCCCAAAACCGCTTATCCCTTCCGGTAATACGACATCATTGATGCGATATTCTAAATTGGCATGTTCCCCCCGAATATGCAATTGCCCGAAGGAATCCTCTGCCGCTCCGGGTGTTCTCAAAACAACCTGATTGAATGACGCATTATCCCCCTGGCTTTCGTCATCAATCTGACCGACACCAATATTATAATCCGTCGCCCCAAGGCTCGGCTCAATACTGTTACGGGCTTGGTCCAAATTACCGATGACATCAATTTCATTAAGCTCAATTGATTGAGATGTTCCCCTTGCATTATCGGCATAACTATTCATTGAAAAGAAACACAAGAAACCTACTAAAAACCATACACGCATGCCCTCTCCTTTTGATTATAAATAGAAATTATTTCTATTTATATTTTAAAAAAAATAGCCCCTAAACAGACCTTAAGACAATCCTTTCCGCCGCCAAAATGCTATATGCTACTTATTGATTCCTAGATAAGTCAGGCGCAAAAACACGCATTTTGGCTACAAGAATTATCTTAAGATCTGTTTAGACGCCTTGTATAAAAAATCATTTTAAATACTTTTGAAAAACACCTACATTATACTTAATCATTTTTAAATACGTTTCCCCGTTGCTGCCAAACGGGCCTAAAGCATCCGTATACAAGACTGGCCCTACTTCAACACCTGCTTCTTCGGAAAGTGTTTGGGCTAATTTTGGATTAGCCATGTTCTCTGAGAAAATGGCATGAACCCCATTGGCTTTAATGATATTCAATAACTGCACCGTTTGCTGGGCCGATGGATCAGACGCTTCCGTTGTTGCTGACGGGATAATGGCACCGATCACCTTAAAACCATAAGCCCTGGCAAAATACCCCAATGCATCATGATTAGTAACTAATTTACGTTTCTCAACAGGAATGGTGGCCACCTGTTCCTTGACCCAGGTATCAAGAACTTTTAGCTTTTGAATATATTGGGAAGCGTTCGCTTCATAAAAATCTTTATGAGTAGGATCTTCGGCTTCAAGGGCATTACGGATATTTTGAGTGTAGACTATAACATTTGTTACATCCTGCCAGGCATGAGGGTCAGTTTCCTCAGGGTTATTTTCAAACACCCTTGGATTCACTCCTTGGGAAACAACAACACGCATCGCTTTTGACCCACTAGCTGAATAAAGCTTGTCTAACCAATGCTCCAGATGAAGGCCATTCTCAAAAATTATATCTGATTTGGCAATATTGACAGAATCAGACGGGACAGGCTCATATTCATGAGCATCTCCATCAGGACCAACCAAGGTAACGAGATTAACCGCATCCCCCGCCACATTCGAAACCACATCACCAATGATGCTGATCGTCGCGATCACCTTGAGCTTATCCGCGTGCGCGGGCGTCAAACCTGTCACCATCATGAACAACGCTAAAACAATAACCTTCCCTGCCTCTAAGAATTTTGTAAATCCCCCCATAAAATAATCCCCTTATTGTTATCAAATAGAAATACTTTCTATTTAAAGTTTAAAAATTTTTAGACCCTGCTCAAAACAATACTCTGCTGTGCTTACTTTTATTTGCTTCATACTCCTGTTGAATTAATTTTGCTTGTAAGATGCTTCCAGTTTTCTTATAACTCTCAAGCAAATCACCCAGCAAGGTTTGCATGCTATTCACACTGCGAAACCCAAGCGTGCCGTGACGGTATTTTAAAATATCAGCATCTAGCAAAGCAGCAGCACGTAGGCCAGCACTTCGGACACGCTCAAAATACCCTATGGCTTTTGCATAATCCCCTTTTAAATAATACGCTTTACCTAATTCAAAAGAAGCAGCACCCTTATCCTCGGGATCAATTGAAAGAACCTTTTCAAACACAGGGATGGCCATATCAATTTCTGAGAGATCCATATATGCGTACCCTAAAGAGACCCAAGCTTGTTTATTATTCTGATCAATGGCAATAATTTTATGACAGATACGTATAGCATTATCATACGAAGCATTGGCTGAATACGATGTCACCCGAACCAGCATCTGACCAATAATAAATGAACGCAAAGAAAACAACAAAACACCAACGATCAGAATCGTTGAAAGCCACCGATAAGAAGGCTTTAATGGATTGTGATCGTGGCTATGCTCATGGTCATGATCGCCACCGTGATCACAGGAGCAATCGTGGGTATGAGAATGGGCGTCCGTAGGTAAAATTGCCATAATTTTTCTTCTTAAGCTAACGTAACTAAAAATATCCCTGAAACAATCAAAATATTACCGACACCAAAGCTGATAATCCCTTCCAGGTTTTGGGTCTTTGGCAGTAAGCGCTTTAATAGACCCGATGAAAATCCTATTATTAAAATAGGAAGGCTTTGACCTAAAGCGAAACTAAAAAAAACAACTCCTGAATAAAGCAATGAACCTTTGATCGCGATCAAGCTGGCAATGAGCAATAAAACAGCACCGCAACAAGGGCATGCCGGCATTTCCAAAAAGGCAAAAAGTATCCCAAAAATAAATGCCGAAGGAATTGTTTTAACACTCTTGACCGCCTTCTCACAATTAGCAGCTATCCCTCCTGAACCAAAAGACACCAACCCTGCAAAAAATAAACCGCCTATGATCATCATAATACCCAAGATGAGATATAGATACTCACTGATCGCAACAAGCTTAGATGCAATATTAGCGATAGCCCCAAAGAGCATGCCAATCACGGTATAGCTAATAATAAGCCCACACGAAAAAGCGATTGAAAGAAAAAATCCCCGATGCTTTGATGACGAGTTTGAAGAAACAAGGCCTAACAAAACCGGCAGGCGGGCAATGGTGCAGGAACTCAAGGAAGCAACCGCACCGGCAAAAGCCACCGCCACCAAGACTTCTAACAAGGAACCTCTTAAAAGGATATTTTGAATATAATTGACCATAATCCCCTCTGTATCATCGCGAAGGATTTTTAAAGATTGCCACGTTCCCTATTGTCGCTCGCAATGACATATTTAATTTACTGGCACTTCTTACAGATACCATTGATCTGCATGGTATGATTTAAAACTTTATAACCCTTTACAGCTTTTATATCAGGAAAATGACAAACCGGAAAATCATCCACCTTGCCGCACTCAACACAGACTATATGATGATGGTGATGCCCACTGTGATCATGGCACAAGGCATAATAGCGCTTACGGTCCTCCCGGTCAATCCTAATCAAGATCCCTTGTTTCACAAAAATATCTAAATTGCGATAAATGCCAGGTAAACCTGACTGTTTAAATGTCTTCTTTAAATGTTCCCATATAATCTCCGGCGTCAAGCACTTATCTTCCCTATCAAAAAGTGCTAAAATCGCCCGCCTCTTGGGGGTAATCTTAAAATGATCCTGCTTTAATTTTTTTAAATGATCAATATCCATGATAAAAATAGGGAAGCTTTATAAATAGAAATATTTTCTATTTATAGTACTCCCCTATTTTCTATTGTCAACCAAAAAGAATATAGCCTAACCGCTTACAGGGACATTCCAAATTTCTTTGGCGTATTCACGGATGGTGCGGTCCGAGGAGAAAAAGCCGCTTTGGGCGACATTGATAATTGACTTCTTAGTCCATTCTTCCTTATTAAGATACATCCGAGAGATATCATCCTGGGTCTGGCAATAGCTATCAAAGTCAGCGCAAACCAAATAGGGATCATGCTCTTTGAGCCCCTGTACAATCGGTGAAAAAAGTTTTAAATCATGAGGACTAAAGAATCCGCTATCAATAAGCCTAAAAATTTCCTGAAGCATCGGGCTTTTTTCAATATATTGCCCTGGATAATAGCCTCTATGTTTAAGCGACTCAACTTCATGCGCCTTAAGGCCAAAAATAAAGATGTTCTCATCCCCCACCATCTTAGCTATTTCTATATTGGCACCGTCCAAAGTACCGATGGTCAAGGCCCCATTCATCATAAACTTCATGTTACCCGTCCCTGAAGCCTCTGTCCCCGCGGTTGAAATCTGCTCGGAGAGATCACTGGCGGGAAATATCTTTTCAGCTAAGGAAACTCGATAATTCTCCAAGAATACAAGCTGGATCTTATGATTAACACTTTTATCATTGTTGATAATATCAGCAATGCTATTAATAAACTTAATTGTTAGTTTCGCCATGTGATAAGACGGAGCCGCCTTGCCACCGATCATAAATGTCCTGGGATAAATAAATTCGCTGGGATTATGTTTCAATCGTAAATATTGCGAAATGATATAAAAAGCAAATAGCATTTGGCGCTTATACTCATGAATACGCTTGATCTGCACATCAAAAATGGATTCAGGGTTAAGCTTGATATTCATGCTGGTATCGATATAACGCACCAAGGCTTCCTTATTTTGCATCTTGATATCAGCCCATCGGTCACGGAAAGCTTTATTACTGGTGAAAGTATTGAGCTTTTCTAATTTATTGAGATCCATGACCCAACCATCACCCACCTTTTCCATCAGCAACGCTGATAAACGCGGGTTGGCCTTCAACAACCATCGACGCTGAGTGATCCCGTTGGTCTTATTATTGAATTTCTCAGGATAGAGCTCATAAAAATCTTTGAATAATTTTTCTTTTAAAAGATCGGAATGCAATTGGGAAACACCGTTGACATAAGAGCTGCCCACAATGGCCAAATGCGCCATGCGGATCTTTTTAGGACTGCCCTCTTCAATGAGCGACATGCGCCTTAAGCGATCATTATCACCAGGATAACTCAACGCGACACTCCTTAAGAATTGAGCATTGATATCATAAATGATCTGCATATGACGAGGCAAAAGCCTTTCAAAAAGATCAATCCCCCAGCATTCCAAAGCCTCAGGCATCAAGGTATGATTGGTATACGCAAAGACCTTGGTGGTGATATCCCAAGCAACCTGCCATTCAAAATCATACTCATCTAACAATAGCCGCATCAGCTCAACGACCGCCAAGGTTGGATGCGTATCATTTAATTGAATGGCCACCTTTTTAGGAAGGTCATTTAAATCTGGATTCTCTGATTTAAAACGCCTTAAAATATCAGATATTGATGCTGCCGTAAAAAAATACTCCTGCCTTAAACGCAATTCTTTACCTTGACTAATATCATCGGATGGATACAAAACCTTGGAAATATTCTCAGAAAGAATCTTCTTATAAACCGCCTGTTCGTAATCACCGGATTTAAAATAATCAAAATCAAACTCTTCAGTCCCCCGCGCTGACCAAAGGCGCAAAGTATTTACCACATCATTCTTATACCCAGCAACAGGAAAATCATAGGGTATTGCCAGAACATCCTGCGTACTAAACCACTTATATTTAGCTTTGCCTTGATTATCAACATCCTTGCGAGTTTTTCCGTAAAAACGCACTTTAACGGTATTTTCCGGACGGGCAAATTCCCAAGGGTTGCCTGAACGCAACCATTCATCAGGAAGTTCTATTTGAAAACCATCTTTGATTTTTTGATTAAATATCCCATAATCATATCTTATCCCATACCCATGCGCCGGAACTCCCAGGCTTGCCATGGAATCCAAAAAACACGCGGCTAACCTTCCCAAACCTCCATTACCTAAACCCGCATCAACTTCTTGCTCACGAACCACTTCCATATCCAACCCTAATTCATCCAAAGCATCTGTCGCTTGTTTCTCAATCCCTAAATTGTACATATTATTACCCATCAATCGGCCTATCAAGAACTCCATCGATAAATAATATACCCGACGGACATTCTTTTTATGGTAACCCTGCTGGGTTTTGATCCAGCGCTCAACAATACGATCCCTCACCGCCATGGATAACGCCATAAAATTATCATGCATGGTTGCCGTATATTGATCTTTGGATAGGGTATACTGCCGATTCATTTGAAAGGACAATTTTAAAGCTTCCTTGGTCATTTCTTTGGTAGAAACAAACCAATCCGCTTGTTTTTTAGGATCAGATGCCATAAGACTTTCTCCGTTTTATTTTGTAGCGGTCACAGGTACCGTTGTGGTGGCTACTGCTGGAGCAGGAGCTGCCACTGGAGCAGGCTGAACTAATTTCTTACTTAAAGCATCCAGAGCATTACGGGTATCTGTTAAAGTATTCTCCAAATCCGCATTTTGCTTTTCTTTAGTTATCAACATATTAGAAAGCATTCTTATTTTATTATTCTTCAATTTAACAATATTGGTGATCGTAGCTACATATTCTTTAAAATCACCGGCTCTTCTGGCATTAAAATCTTTAACCAAAACCAAGGTAACAACAAGAAATCCGATAACGACAATACCAAATAAAACATCAATTCTCTTATTTTCCACGTAACCCCTCCTTGATTTAAAGTTTGTCTTGATCTAATTATAAGGCAGGAATTTTTGACTTACAAGGATTCTGTAGGATATTTAATAGCAAGGACTTAGAGATCCTTCGCCAGCGGGCGTAGGATGACGCTGACTTTACGTCAGCGTCACTTGGAAGCTGCAGGTGCATAAACAATCAATTCGCCCTTAAATCTGAGTAAGGCATCGCCACCATAATATCGAAAGTATTCTGTCTCCGCGTTTATGATAGCGTCAGCCCCTCTTTTCTGGGCAATCACCTTTGCTTGCCTAGTCAAGGTTTCCGGACTAACGCCATTACTGGCAAACCCTTCAATCGAAACCTTGCCAATCACATAATATGGATTATTGACAGAAATCGGCTGCGCCTTCGAATAAACATTGACCGTATAATAAGGGTCTTTAGGCGGAAAACGCTGATCTGTATAATTGACATACCTAGTGCTCGTCGCACATCCAACCAATACAAGCGCAACTAATCCTAAAAATAAAAAATTTCTTGGCATATGATTCCTCTTACTTTCCATACATAAGTTGAAGCTGGGACACTTTAGGAAAATCAGAATAAAATTCACCTTGTGGCCCAGTAAACCCTTTGCCTGATCTTTTCAAAGTCACGGCATTATACCCACCCTTGTCATTAGGGATATTGACGGTGATAGAATCATCTGTATCCGCACTAACAACACCCGAAGCGACCGTCACAGGAGCAGCCTGAACAACCGGAGCACTCACCCCGACAGGAGCGGCAACGGCTTGATAACCATATTGGGTATAAATATAGTAAACACCGTTATTCACATAATAGGTGACACCATTAACAACAACGGGTTGATAGCTGGTTGAAGCAACAACAGCATATTGAGGATAATAATAAGGATCCGCGTAATAAGGATAATACGGATAGCCATAGCCATAATAACCTGGGCCAATGCCCAAATGAACACCCACATAGCCATGCTCATGCCAATACGCATAAGAAGATGTTGGTCTAAAAATTAATAAACTTAAGAACAACAAAGCAAAAAATACTTTAAATGTGAATTTCATAAAAATCTCCTTTTATCCAGCTTGCCACGACATTCTTTGTTAATCCCTAATCTAATTCTACCCTCTTTAGAACAACAAATCAAATTCTTCCCTACACGTATTAGACAATGATAATCACCAAAAAGTTCCCTCAATTATTGTGATTTCTTCAATATCAATTCTTGCCCAGTCTGATCTAAAGTAAAATGAAATTTACTTAAAAAAGACATGCCAAGCAAACCATCTTTAATCTCCTTACTGCTTTCCATTAAAACAGTGGCGTCAACATCTTGAGCCTTGGCCCCACCAAGCCTGACGCTATCCAAAGAAACGGACGTTGCCTTATATTTTCCATTAAGAACTTCTACATAACCTGATGCGGATTGGCTGGGATCAATACCTAATTTCTGAATAAATGAAGAATTAAGCATTAGCACCGGAGAACCTGTATCTACAATAAGAGTGGCGTGAACCTTGTTATTAATAAGCACATCCGCCAGAAGATGCCCTTGCCCATCAGGCACCAACGGTATCGTGACCCCTTCCATGTCTTTGCGCTGCTGATCTGCTTCCATGGCAAGATCGTCACTCAATCGCTCTTTAGCTTCGATAATCTTTGAAGAAGCACCCGTAGACTTCGCGTCTACCAATGCCTGCCGATCTGACTTAATCAGATCACTGTCATCAGCAAAAACATTAGAATTTAAAAATATGGCTGTAAACAAAGCCAACATTGACAATATTTTGATATTCATAAACCTATTGTATCAAAATTAGATGTTAGGGACTAATATTTCTCTGTGATTCAGGACTTTTTGGGATTAGGATTATTCTTCTTATGTGATTTACCAATAGCTTTGAATTTAGATACTGGCCTGGAGGATCGATCGTATCCGAAAGAATAGGGCGTAATGATATGAAATCTGCCGCATAAATTATTTATTGAATCAATTAGCGCCTCATTTTTTTCATTATATTTTAGCTCGCTTATAAGATAATAAACCTTGTGAAAGGCCCAATCATGAGCGATCTGCTTATCCCCTGCCAAGGCATCTTGGAGAGCAGCGCTTACAATGAATTCTTTCTTTTCGTTCACCATATCGCCTCGGATCTGAATGGCAAATTTATTCTCATCAGTATATTTACCGTAAATGACAAATTGGGATCCCTTAAAGAAATCAGGCATGGTTTGGGGAAAAATCTCAGCCTCATTAAGGCCGCTGACATAATAACGCACATTCAATAAAAGAGGGTCTTTGATTTCATCATAAAATTTATCAAACCCTTTCCCCATCAAATTTTCACGACCAATGACCGTCGACCAACCTCTATTCTTAAAAGCAATGAAATCCAACATATACGGATCAACATCAGGTCCTCCACCAAAGGTAAAAATACTCACCTTATTATCATTGATCCTTGAAATTTCATTGATCACTCTCCTGGCATCAATGATGCCTGTCGTAGGAAAACCATCTGTCATGACCACCCGATAAGAAGGCACGAAAGCATTGGTCAAATTAATGCTTGATCTTAGAGCATCATAAATATCTGTGGTGGACCATGACTTTAAATCTTGAAGAAAATCAAGAGCATCCTTAATGCTTTCAGCATTAGGCTTAAGGGAAGTAGGGTTAAAAGCAATGACCTTATCTTTAAAAACCAAAATATTAAAACGGTCATCCGGATTAAGATGCTTTAAGCTATACACCAAACCCTTTTCAAACTGGGCGAGACGGCTCATCCCGATACTGCCTGAAGCATCAACAAGAAATATAATTTCTTTAGGAATGACGGGGAAATTAATGGTCGCATCCCTGACCTTGACTATAAGTTTAAAATATTTCTGACCCGAATTAGGATCTTGATATTTAAAAAGCTGATAGGTCAAGGCCGTACCCAAATCCATGGATTTTGATTGATGCTCAGCGCCTAATGAATTCTTCTTCATCATTTGAAATTCATTTTGCATATTAGCAGACTGCAGGGGCGTTGAAACAGCCGTATTCGCCTGCACAGCGCTCTTATCCAAAAAATTCCTGGAAATGTCTTCACCAGCAATAAGCACCGGAGACCCCGAGGCGAAATTCTCATTAGGCATTTCTCCTAATTCAACCAAATTCTCACGCACAGAATGCCGGACTTTTTTAGTCGCAACAATATCATTGAATTCAGATTTTATAAAAACCTGATTTTCCTGTATAGATGACGGAATTAAGGCTTGTTTATTTCTCTTAATGGATGATTCAATATTATCCTTGATCAATTCTTCCGACTCTATGGAAGGCTTAGTGGCCGCCATTTCAGTAAATGGATTATCTGGCTTAGGCGTCTGACGGGAAGACTGTGAGTCAAATTTCATCTTTTCTTGCCCCACCCGCTCTTGCCTGTCAATCCTGACATGAAAAAGCACTTCGGGTTTCTCAGGAAAAGGAGTAGCCGGAAGTATTTTGACAAAATAACTCCATACCAAGAATCCGACATG
>Ga0302280_1002320_pt1 | contig 14749 bp, 15 predicted proteins | sample III_Fen_E1_1_FD_198771 | JGI IMG/M metagenome (GOLD analysis project Ga0302280, IMG submission 198771) | Peat permafrost microbial communities from Stordalen Mire near Abisko, Sweden - III_Fen_E1_1 | ecosystem: Environmental > Terrestrial > Soil > Wetlands > Permafrost | place: Sweden: Abisko...
TCAATAGGATTATAATTAATCTTCATATTTATGAGAATTTATGGGTTAGAATCAAACAACACATTTGTTGGGATTTGCTGTGCAATAATTTATCAGGTCAGTTGTTACTGTCGATACGAAGGATCCAGTAGCATCAGATGGATACTGCCAAACCATTAGTCCGGCATACCAACCATATTGTGTCTGCCCTTGCTTGAACATAGCGTTTAAGTCGGAAGCAGCCACCCATCCAGTATTTGAAGCATCAGAAGTGAGAACTGGCTTTCCAATAACAATTTTATTTAAAGGAATACCTCGAGCGTACAATTCCATAACAGAAGTTTTATTCCAAGGTCCTCCAGATAATTCAAATAGAGTTGTAAAAGTAGTGTAAGCATCTTCAACTTGATTGTAGAATTGAATGTTGTAGAAATCGATAAGATCACCAACTTGGGCATGAACAGTGGCATAGGCACCATTTGGATAGCATTATTAACAAAAATAAGGAGCCTGTGGAGCATGAGTGATGATGTACCCAGGCAACATGCTTCTCAGTTGTTTGGTAAAAGATATAAGCCAAGCCTAGCCTTTGCCATTATTCATAGCAGTGTTGTCCTCATAATCAATATCGGCTCCATCAAGATGATTGTTCACCACAAAATTGCCCAAACTGGTGGCGCAGGCAACTGGATCTTAGTTGGTTGGAAATGCTGTGGATCCAAAAGCACTAACCAATATAAACTTGCCAGCATCATTATATTTTGCTCTTAAGAATTGCTGGATTTCATCAGTGGTAGTTCCGAACCCAGCAGCAGTTGTGAAATAGCTGAGAGCATTTGCCCAGATTCCAGCCATATCAAGAGCTGAACTACAAGTCCAAAATGCAAGAGCAAAATAGTTGTACTCATTATCAGGAGCATAGCCGGGAACACCAAGTCCTATCGCAATATTCGTACTGTACCAATATGGAGTTCTATCGACATATGCGAATCGAATGGGATATTTAACATTTGATCCAAGAACCTCTCTTTCGGAGACTTTCAGACTATAGACTGAAGCCACGAGTAGGAGAATAAGAATAGAGCGGGGAATGACCATGTTGCTGTATGAATCAATAAAATTAATGATTGAGAATAATTGAAAATCCTATTTAAATGACTTCTTGTAGTATAATTTGAAATAAATATTCTTATTTCTTTATCAAGAGTGCCAAATAAGACTCATGATACTATCGCATATCATTAAATGTCATGTTATAGTTTTGTAATCCAATTATTGGATGAGAAAATTATAAATTGTTGGAATGGTTCATTTCGATAAAATATTAAATTTTAATTGAATATGTAAAATTAGGCCCGATGCGAACTACTTCGAAGGTTTTCAACTTTGGATATAAAAATAGTTCAGCAATATTGCATAATCAATCATATTAATTTTTAAAATTTATAAAAGTATAAGTTTATAAGCTGATTGAGTTTTTGCAAGGAGAAAATCATAAGCACAAAGCATGATAAAAATGATTTCAGCCAGTTATTATTTGCATTGCAAGGTCTATATTGGTCTCCCTTTTGGATATTATATCAATAATTCAAAGTTAGAGAAAATAGTTATAAAAAAAATCTTAGAGGGATTAACAAGAGATTAAATAAATCAAAGGACCTATTCACGAATATATATTTAGTTTTATCCAATTGATTTATTATAATTAATATCACTAAACCTATTCATCTAACAAAAAAAAAATCAGGAAGCGCCCAGCAAGGTAATAATTTAGCTTTTACGATAAAGAATGACAGAAGAATAACTTAATCAGAATAAGATGCCTAAATGCGAGGTTAATTATATATCAATCACTACAAGATTACTATCTTTATCATAACTATTTAATAATCCGTATCAATCATGAATCATGAATCATTTATTAATTCATATTTTTTATCTTATCATTTAATCTCTGATATAAACAATTATTTAGTGAGATGTTTGAAAAATTAAAAGACGGTGCCAACAAATTGTAAGCTATCTAACATGCAGAAAAGCCAAGATCGGAGGTGATGAATTAGACGAGAAGTTGGCTGAAGTTGTGTCTGAGTAAAACTGGCAAGCTTCCACGCAACAGTTGCATGAAGTCGCAAATGCCGCTTACAATTAGTATATATGGGTTTATTCAGTGAGAAGTGGCAGCGAATCAGCGAGTTCATCTGGTAGAAATTAAAAAAGAGCAAGAGTTGGAAAAAGATCCTGAAGGTAAATCATAAAAATAGCATAGACCTTCAACTTGATTGAATTTCTACTTAAAAATGGGCCACCCAGCATCATCAGTAACTTCAAATACGACCTGTATCAGTTGAGGACTTTTTAAAGCTATAGCAATTATGTTGATGGAGTTGATAAAGGCGAAACCAGTAAATCATTTGTTACTTTTAGTTAGAGAAAGGGCTAAGGCTGTCGTGGCTCTACTTAGTAATGAAGAGCAGCTTGAGGAGGAGCGTGTCAAAGCAAAAGCTATTCGATAAAAAATGGCTAATGTTATTGGTGGAACTACTTATGGAAGCGGAAGTGGAAACAGTGGAAGTGGATATGGTGGAAGTGGAAGTGGAAGCGGAAGCGGGTATGGTGGTAGTTACGGCGGTAGTTATGGAGGCAATGACAGTTATGGCTATGGATCAAAGAATGAGAAATAAAAAAAGAAGAACGATAATAATGCCTACAATTATGGGACCACCACAGGACATTTTGGAGACTATGCCTATTAAAAATCCACTCTTGACAAGTACAAAGACCCTTCCAAAAATACTACTACTAAAGCATCAAGCGGATATGAACCAAAAAAAGAAGAGAAAAAGTATGAGCAACCAGCTGATACAAAAAAACCATTTGAAAAGATTGCTAATAAATTATCAAGACCAGGAGAGAAGAGGGAAGAAAAGGTTGAATAAGTCAAACCAGCATCAAATACGCAAACTTCAACTGCCAAACCCGCAGCAAGCAATAATAATTAGATGATCGATTTCTTCTCAAGCGAGCCAACTCCAACTCCAGCTCAAACGACAACTAATCCTGCTTTTCAATTACCCACAACAGTTCAACAGCCAATACAGCCAGCCCAACAGCAAGTGCCCCAGCAATATTTTCAACCTCAACAGCCGCAGCAAACATACCAGCAACCACAACAGGTATATCAGCAACCTCAACAACAACAGCAGGCCTATCAGCAACCCCAACCTCAACAACAACAGCAGGCCTATCAGCAACCCCAACCTCAACAACAACAACAATTTTATCAGCAACCTCCTCAGCAACAACAACAATCTTATCAGTTACCTTATCAACAACAGCCCTATCAGCAACCATATGGACAGCCACAACAGCAACAACAACAACAACCTCAAGTATATAACAACCAATTTGGAGGAATTCCCAATCAATATGGAGCCTTTAATCAGGCAAACACCTTTGGATATCCTCAGCAACCGATGGGGCAAACTAATCCTTATGGAAATCCTCAATTTCCCAATACTGGAATTCCTCAAAATGGATTTAACCAGTATGGAAATCCCACATATCCGCCGACTGCTCCTATGGGCTTCAATAACGCGCAACAACCACAGCCGAATTCTTTCGGCAATATCACTCTTAGCACAAACGCTAAGCAGTAGAATAAGGGAGGATTGGCCACTGCTGATCTCGGAACAGCTCAAAACGTATGACAATATTGAATATAGGTGAATTGGCTTTCGAACAAAGAGAAGGGTCTGATTGATTTTTCTGATTTCGGTTCTGAAATAAAGAAAGAAACAAAACCAAGCTCAACTTCGACATGTACATTTTGCTAATTTAGAGATAAACAACAATATCCAAATTGACGCGTGGAGTTGGTGACCATCATGATCTGTATTATCTCAATCAATTAATATATCAAATTTGATTAGAGCTGAATAATATTATATTTGTCTTGTTATCAATGGAGAATTGCCATTAAAATAATGATGATCATTAGAGATAAGTACTGGAAAACACTCTATAAAATAAGCCTTCTACGATAAATAACCAAAGCTAAAGCAATTCCAATTTTGATATTGAACTTAAATTGAGGAATAGCTTAGATCGTATCAATACATCAAACTAAATTCAATAATTCGCTCCTCTCATCAAGGAGTATTGCAGGATGATTGTCGGCCGTCACTAAGAAGAACTATTCATCAAGTAATTCGCACATTTATTCAGCCATTTCGTATAGATTAAATTTTTAGAAGTACTACAGCACAAATTACAGGAATTCAACTATGAGTCCTGTTTGCTCGGGACCATCTTTTCAGTCTTTTAGATTTTGCTTCAGGCTATAAAGAAACAGTAAAACTTAATTTATTTTCTTTTGACAATAAATCAGCTCGGGTACATATCAGAGATATATAACTTTAGTGATGAGGAGGATATACCTTACTATGCTAATTTTCTCAAACTTTTAATCTGTAAAATAAATGAGGAAGAAATGTATCTATCAGTATTTTTCAATAGTAAAGAACCTCATTTTCCTTTGATTTTAAATCTCCTAAAATTATCGAATTGTGCTGATCAGATTATGCAAACTTCAGCCAAATTCGCAATAATTAAAATATCTAGCAATTTCAATACTGCAATTAAGAAGTATATTGTAAACTTTCCATTTATAATATTTTACCCTATTATTGTAGAACAAATCGGAACTATCTTAGATACAATTTTAGAAGAGGACGAAGAGGAAAAAGCTTACAAATTGATGACTTAAAGTTTATCCAACCATCTTATGTATATGAAATAATTTATTGATAATAAGGAAGAGATATCTGTAGATATGTATGCCAATACCTTTTTGTAAATAATTGGCAAAAGAATTTATGCAGAAATGAACAATTTTGACGATAAATATACACAAAGAATCAAAAAATTAATTAAGTTACTGCTCAAAAACATAATACCATAAATATCAGTAGCTAAGATTAATACTGGCCTGAGCTTGCTGTTCAGTCCTATCACCACCGCTTCCATCCAGAAATGCTTTGAAAGTGAGTTGATTGAGATGAATAATTAATACTGGCTTATGGATTAGTGTTTGTAAGACGTAATTGATCATTGCACAACTATCTTTTTCAATTAAAATCACGATAATGAATCCATCATCAAAACGATGGGTAATTACATTCCTTGGTCCAAAGATAACTGGCTCTATTATGAGTTGAAAAAAATAAGTAAATTTGTGGGCAAGCAAGTCAATTTAAATGAGCCTCTAAATCATTATCATTCTTATCTACCGGATTCATTTCTTATGGCTTTGGAAACATTGCCTGATTAGCTGCGCATTACCAACCATTTGTTTTAAAATATCATCGTAAATTAAAGACTATTTAGAATCAAAAAGATGAAGAGCTCCTCTATTTGTATCTTCGGCTCGTAGATTCACTCCTGCTAGGTCGAAACGACTACCTATCTTTCTTCAACTTAGGCCATATTATAAAATAGCTGGCTATTTGCAATTCATTAGCACTAATACAATCATTCTACGTTTTACTACTTCATGTGCCACTTCGCATTTAATAATTAGAGTTATCATATCTTTACAGTTAGCTAACTTAAAAATTAATAAATTATGTCATGACCAAAGGATGGAGTTAGTTTTTAATTAAAATAAAGCAGAGTAAACTGAAATAAAACGATGAAAATTTCATTCAGGATGTCTATCGGGAGATTGAGTGCGATGTTTTACTTTTTGTTGCGATAAGGACCTTATTAGGCAGTTTCAATGATAAAGGGAGCAAATTCAATAAAGAGGAATGGAGAATAAAATCGGATATGACAAGTTAAATAGCTTTTAAATGTCAAACCTACAATAAGTAAGACTCACTACTATTTATCCTTGATGGCCAATATCTCTGCATTAAAAACTAAAAGCATGTTAATATTCATCATGACGACCTCCTTCTTAGGAATATACAGTTCTATGATGATTAAAACGGCATTGTTCAATTAGTTGGCAGATAGTCTGACAGCTGGGGCATTACTCTTTACTTTAGCAATTAAATCAAATCCTATTTACTGCAGGAAATCAACTCTCGCAAGCGCTTGGCCACTCGAATAGAGTTGCAATTGAAGTGCATGTAATTTTAATTTGCCTACTGATGAATTAATATTGTTTTTTATTCGTATTATGAGAGTATCATGAATATCAAATCTCATCATAAGCCTGTGCGACTTGATCACTAATCTGATTATAGTTAGCTAAAACTTACTACTTACTACCTTTAAAGATGTTTTGCTTTTCATGACCCTAGATTATCAGGTTTATTTATAAGATACCAGTGAACACTTATTCAGGCCGGCAATCAATAACTGCTTTGGGTATTTTTGTTTTGATCGATTCGCATATCTTCTTTGCGGGAATACTCCAGCCACAGCCGCCACAATAAGCCACTTAAATGACAACATTTTCCTTGACAGTGTTGCCCATTCGTTATATAAAATTCGATCAAAACTTTGTATATTATCCATCAACGCCTAACAGATCAAATATGACGATTGATAAATTTTTATGAATTAAAATTGTAACCTGTATAATCAGTTTGTCTGGAAGTCCTACTCATAATAGGTTTTTGATAATGTTTTATTATTAAACAGCTATAATGCATCGGGTAATAGACGCCTAATTTAGAAAAAACAGAGCGAAATCGTAATACAAAGGCCAGCCGGCTTGTATTCTCCATTGAGAAGATTCAATCATATGGGGGGTTTGTCTAGAACGCCCTAAAGAACAAATTTATCACCCATCAAACATCAACAGATGCAAATTGCGAGTGGCAATAGAACCCCAAGAAAGCAGTTTATCGTGGATAATCAACCAGTATATAAGTCTCCTCTTAATAGAGAGGATAATTTTTAAACACAACTAGAGAGTTTGGCTAAAGATTATTAGCATAACTATTAGTCCAAGTCTCGTTTTCAGAATAACAGAGCAGGCCTAAGGTTAGGGTCGACTGTAGAAGGCACGCCATATGTGAATGTGTCAAACATTTCAAATAATCATCCTGAAAGAATGAAGGAGAGTAAGAAACTGTTCACCAAGTATATTTCTGAAATGAAGTCATAGAAAAAGAGAGATTATGATTTTTCAAATAAATCTTCGCTTTTATAGGATAGCCGACATCCAAGCGAACCCTATAGTATCAGCCAACACGATGGTGGTCACTCTTTTAAAGCTTTAAGTAAAATACAGATGATTGAAAGCGTTCAACCTCCCATGCCACAAGTTGAAAAATCCTCAGAGAGAAAGCCAGCTCTTGCTCGTAAAAAAAGCGATAAATAATTAAAAGGAGTTCTTCCTGTTTTACAAGAGAATGTGAGTCCTTTTTAAGTCATTTAGGAGGAAAAACAAAAAAGAGACAAAATTATACAATTGATTAACCAATCGTTCAGTAATCCTAATCCAATAGGAGTCAATCAAACAAAACCAGCTGGCAATACGCTCTAAGCAAAGGCAAAGTAGCTAGTGCAGTCAATTTATGTGCAGTAGTCCACTTAATTTGCTGATTTCAATCTTTTGCTAAAATTGGCAGATATAACGAACGCAAAGAAAGTTCCTCTCACCGAGGAGCAAATGGTGAAGATGTCTCTTGAAAGTGCCAAAGATGGTCTTTCAATGGATCCCTTCTTATGATTTGATGTGGAGTTTATTCTATTGTATGGCCTCATTATTATATAGAAGTTTGGCATGAGAAGAATATCGAAAAAAAATTAAACGAAGAATGAACTCACGATCGATTTTGGATGTTTAGGACTACCGCATGATTCATTTACTGGAAGTCCTTTTCAGAGAGTTAAGTCAGAAATGCTGAAGAGAAGAGAGCGATTGGCGTTGAGACGAAAACCAATGGAGTATGAAAAACTATAAAACTCTCTTCAATAAAAATTAAAACAAAAGACATACGACAATAATGAGCAGCGCGATCAGTTGGTAATGCTATAAAAATGCAAAAACTATTTTCAATAAAGAAGAAATCATTCGTACGTTGCATCCCCAAAAGAAAGTCTGATGCAGAGTAGACATCGTCCTCAAACATCAAGCACGATGATAAGTCACTCAATGTTTTTGCAGCAGCTCAAAAGTGTGATGAATGATTGTACCTACGAACATCGAGAAGAGCAGGAGATCAAGTAAAACATGAACTTGTTTACTTATTATTGCAGAATGATGGATAGGCGTCTTGAGAATTTTAAGGAAAAGATTGATAAGAAGGAGCGCATGATTTGATTTTTTACAATTTTAACTGAATAATAGTCTATGATTTAGCAGCAAACTAAATAAACCATATCTGGTTTCATCAGTTTAAAATATTAGAATTCAGTGGTATGCAATTAACATTATATTATTTTTTCGAATTAAATCATAATGGTATTCAAGCATATATTAGAACATACAATTTTCGTCTGAAGAATTAATTATTTAGCGAAAGTACGTACAAATTAATTTAAAACTTTTTAAATATATTTAAATGAGCCATCTATTAGTAAATCTTGCCGCTATCATAGCAACCCACCATTCTACTACTCAGGGACGGAACTGATTCCATGGAAGGCATTGGACAAATCATCTCCAATATTAATGCCATCGAAGCTGTTGTGGACATCGTTAAATCCACATTGGGTATGCATATATCCATATAGGTCCTCGCGGAATGGATAAAATGATCACCACATCAAAGGACACCACAATTTCAAATGATGGTGCAACTATCCTCAAACTTCTCGATATAGAGCACGCAGCAGCTAAAATTCTAGTGGATATTGCCAAAAGTCAAGACAACTAAGTCGGGGATGGTACAACAACAGTGGCCATACTGGCAGGAGAGTTCCTCAAGAATGCTAAAGGCTTTATTTAGGATGGCATGAATCCTCAGATCGTCATCAGAGGATACAAAAAATCACTTGAGTACTGTCTGCAAAAACTGGATAGCTTAGTGATAGCTATCGATGATTCTCCATAAAAGAGAAGAGAAATGCTGATCCGCTGTGCTGAGACTGCTCTTAACTCAAAGCTTTTGTCAAGTTATAAGCACTTCTTTGCTGAGATTGTAGTATCTGCGGTGGAGAAGTTGGACACTCACCTTCTCGATCGGGAATTAATCGGTATTAAGTAAGTGACTGGTGGTTCTATTAATGACTCCTTCCTTGTGAGCGGAGTGGCATTCAAGAAGACATTCTCTTATGCTGGATTTGAGCAGCAACCTAAAAACTTCACTAATCCTAAAATCATCATCCTTAAAATATAACTATAACTGAAGTCAGAGAAGGAAAATGCGGAGATTCGTATTAGCAACATTGATGATTTTCAGAGCATAGTAGACGCTTAATGGCAGATTATCTATGATAAACTTCAAAAAATTCATGATGTCGGAGCAAATATAGTTCTATCCAAACTACCAATTGGAGACTTAGCCACTCAATGGTTTGCCGACAGAGGCATCTTCTGTGCGGGAAGAGTCCCCAGCGAGGACATCAATCGAGTTGCTAGAGCTACTGGAGCTCTTCTTCAAACAACAGTGAACAATGTCGCTCCTGATGTTCTTGGAACATGTGGAAAATTCGAGGAAAAACAGATTGGAGCTGAGAGATATAATCTTTTCCAGGAGTGCCCTAGCGTAACTTTAAACCTATTCAGACTAAATCAGCCACCATTATTCTCAGAGGTGGAGCTGAACAGTTTATAAAGGAAGCCGAGCGCTCTTTAAACGATGCTATTATGATTGTTCGTCGTTGCTTCAGAACCAATAAAGTTGTTGCCGGAGGAGGAGCAACCTAAATGGAGTTGTCAAGAGGATTAAGAGAGAATGCAATAAAGGTGGCTGGCAAGGAGCAATTAGTTATGAACATGTTCGCTAAGGCCCTTGAAGTTATCCCAAGAACCATCGCTGACAACGCTGGCCTTGATTCCTTGGACATTATCAACAAACTCAGAACAAAGCACTGTACATTTAATCTGATTTAGATAAAGGAGATGAGGAGAATATTTTCATCGGGGTGGATCTTACCAATGGAATCGCTAATAATAGAGACGCCTTCGTTTGGGAACCTCTTCTTGTCAAGGTTAATGCTCTCAAGGCTGCGACTGAGGCTGCTTGCACTATTCTCTCAATTGATGAGACAGTCAGAAACCCCAAATCAGAGCAGGAGGAACAACAGAGAAGAATCAAGAAGTCTCTGCCTACTGCTGGCCGAAGAAAATGATGTGTTCGTCTATAATTGTCAATAGGATAAATTAATGAAAGTTAACCAATCATAACTCCTAAACAGTCATATTGGACGACTTTTATTTTTCAGATTGAAGACAAGTCCAATTGCCATAGAAATTGGAGATTGTATCACACGAGCTAATGTTAATCCACTTAAACAAACGCATGAGTTCATCGTGAGTACCAGCTTGTCCAAGTACCTCTTTTGCCAAGACGACGCTGATTGTTTACCGCTGTTCTTGTCTCAGTTCACTCTTCCTTTTGAGAAGTCTGTTGATCTTACGTGCTAATAAGTAATGTACTGGCGTTTCTTTCATCTATTTATTAATTTTCTTTTTTTATTTTATGGAGTTGGCTCTTCGGATGTTCATGGATCGTTTTTTGTATACTCGATTTGCCAATTTATGTTCGGCATACTATGATATAGAGTTAGGGCTGGTTACTCTGGATATGAAGTTGAGTTGATATTTGTTAAGGAGAGAGTTTACATATTTTTATCGTTATTGTCTCGTATAGAGGAAGGGTTGATTCATTTTTCTTGGCTTATATTGTTGTTTGGATAGTTGTATTGATTATGCCTGATAGGACTAGTTTTGTTAGTTGGGTAGTTGCTCTAATTTCTCTTATAATAGAGTTTATTCAATTAATGGTGACTGCAATAATTATTTTTAGTTTCGGCCACAAGCTTCAACTTACATAACAGCCGGCCGACTCGAACCCACAACAGTCCTCAGCTACTGGATCGCAAGATCAGCAGCATTAATGGCTTTGCGCAAACCCTTAGCTAAATGTTTATGAATATCGATATCACCGCGCATTTAGTCGTATTTAGTGATTTTGCTCTACCCAACGAAAGCGCTTAGTAAACGTTAACGTACTGCGAGTTATCGCTTAAGAAGTCGACACGGTAGTGTCCTTCCTCTTCACTAGGTTTAAAAGTAATTTTAGCTGGCCACCATGGATACCCCGTTATTTTGGCCCATACTATCTCGTTTAAGTCAAAATTCATCTGCTCGTAGCTGGACTCTTGTAGATCCTCCATTTGAATAATATTGCAATATGATTTATATTATACAAAACTAACTCCAGAGTCCTAAACCTCAGCATTAATAACGTTCAAATCATAAAGTAAAGTCAGCATCTAGTCGGGACGATATTTTGACTTCGGTTGTCGAATGACTTGACTGATACTAACCTTACAAATGCAAAAAAAAGGATAGAAGCATCTTGGAAACAGTGGTAAAAATGGAAACTGATAAGCATAAACACGATAACAATAAAACCCAACGGCATAAAAGTGAGTTTTACCTTTTTTAGCGGGAGAAAAGGTGATTGATTTCAAAGGGAGTGATATTGACTTAAGTTGTTTTGCAAACGTAGGTATAGGAATGATCACTGTATTACAATTAAAAGGCATGTATTCATCAAAAAACATTAAATTAATGTAACAGTACTCAAAAATACGATGCTATCCTTACATTATTGCATGATCATTTCATGTTCACCCTTTCCAAAACAAATGCAAAGATCCCTCAAACACTAGTAGATTAAATATTGACATTCAGCAGAACATAATTATCAATTTTCAATGTGAAAATGCAAATGGAAGTGGCAAAACAGATGCATTATTTATGTCAAAATATCAATCTAATGATATATCTTGCAATTATTATCAATACATGGAAGCTAGACAATAATATATTATACTACTCAATACATTTTTATCTCAAAGGCATTTAACATTTCAGCACCGTATTTAATCATAACAATTTAGGATATTTTTTACAGACTTTTATCTATTAAAGTTTTGCAAAACAGTAATTTATCACACCATGAACTCTCACTACTCTTCTAATAAGAAGAAGACTATGTTTTGTAATAATTATTAGAATATTATTTAGTCTCAATAACTAATTGGTAAATTATCTGAGACAACATTTGAATAAAATCACCAATTGGACACGAATTTCATCTTATCATCAATTGTTTGCTCCTTTATCTGCTAAAGGGCTCTGCGATGGTTAGGTTTATAAGCTTAAATACCCCAGTGATTAACTCCACTCAATACACGTTCACTCCTCACTTTCAAAATTATATTTTGATATGTACATAACTCTAAATAACTTTTACGATCTTATTTTTCAAGGTTTATATATTCTGACCCTGGCATGCTAATGAATCCCTCCAGCTAGTCACTTGTAAAAGTGAGTTACAAAGATGAAGTACTATCAGATACTTCAGCAATAAAAATAATTCGTTTGCCACATTTATTAATTTTTTTGCAGTTGTTACAGTAAGTGAAGAATCCTGGCTCTGGTTTAGTTTCTTTTTTGCAAACTAGGCAGGCGTTATAAGATTTTTTTTATGAAATTCTCGAAATATTGCAACTAAATTATAAGGCAAGTACTCTATCTCAGAGTGACACTGATCATGATCCTCCATTCTGGATAATAGTGTCCTCAGTTATTGGATGTTTCTTGGCACATAGGCTACTTCGCTGAGATTTCTAAATTAAATAAGTTTCCAACTCCCTTTTTTGTGAATTTAGTTTAATGATGCGAAATATTAATGAGAGTTCTCACTTTCGTCAACAACGTATGATCTTTTGGCACAGTCTAGTTTGATTGTGTGGCCATGATTCATTACTTTAACGTTATGGAGACTAATAATTGAACCCTCTTTTGGAAGAGTAGCCAACTCATCGACAAAAAGCGTGAAGTATATTTATTTTTATTGCTAAGGGTCACACAATATGCCTGTTATTTTGAATTGGTCTTTCAGCATCACAGGTTAATATTTAAAACCCTTGTATATTCCACAAACATTCACCTATTTGTGAATCTTATGATTACTTTACTCCTTCTCGACATTTATAGTTTCATTTCCAAATGATTCAATCTCTCCCAATTTATTCATTTTCTTGGGATGAAATCCCCAAGTGAATTTTTTGAGCTCCACTATTCCGCTCCATGGCATGAAAATACTTAAATTTTTATAATCGTCCCTGCTGACCTCTCCATTTTCAAAGGAATAGGTTCTTCCCCTTAGCAATTTCAATTATCCTTTAGTTTATTTCTCTAAATCTATTGTTAATTACCAGCCGCTTTATCCATGAGCAAACAAAGTATTTCATCTCCATGCTCGTCTATTAACATCATCTTCGTACCTGGTCTATTTTTTGCACTTATAAACCGACAGATGAAATTGATTCTGCAAATAATTTTAAACCGCTGCATGCGATCGTACAAATCAGCAATTGGTAAACATTCATCTTTATGTTTAAGGATAGACTGAGTACGAGTAGATTGGTTGGCTACAGCAAAGGAAGCAGTGAGTCTTCCAGAGCTATTTAAATTTTTATTTGCTGAGGTGTTTTCTTCTTCCAATAGAGAAATGATATTCGATTCCTGTTTATTAATTTGCTGTGTCCTAGATTATTAATGATCTTTTTCAATTTCCATGGGTATTTACATTGATTTACTAATCATTTTCTTTCTTTCTTTTTCCATCATTTCGAAAAGTTATTCATCCTAGTCTTTGTCTTTCTTGTATAGAATTACAATCGGTTGAGTTATCACTTAATTTTGAGACTACTTGTTATTCCCTCGAATTAATTGATTTTTTTAATTATTTTCAGTATTAATCCGTTCCTCTTCGTTTAATTTTATCTTTTTAAGTGACATACTCATCTGTTATATCCTTTGCTATTCATGCTACTCTATATCGATTGGACATTTTTTCCTTCTCATAAACTAATCAAGAGTTATTACTTCTCTTCCTAAAAGTTCAGTCACTGATGAATTAACTATTTCCATCTCCTGAATGAGTCTAAGTCAAATCTGATGTACATCGGCTAGTTGGGAGAGAGTAGTACAGGATATACCCGAATAATATCCAGCGGCTTCGGGAATAGTTTAACTCGCTTATCAGCCGTAGAATTGCTACCTTAATCTTCTTAATGGATTTGATCCTTTTGAGGAGTCTCCGATCGAGTTTTTATCTGTATTATGGAATAACTACCAATGGACATTCGAATGTTGCTCCGATATAGACCAGACCATCATAGAGCACCATTTGTATCTCCCCGTTATCTCCTCTACGTAGTGTGAACACTTGCAGGAAATAATATTGCTTAAATCCAAGCGAAATGTAGAGGATGGCATTTGGAGTCAATTTTGTCTTTAAACTCATAGGAATTTAATTTTATAAACATTAGGATTACCCGCAAGATAAAATATTATGAGAATATTAAAGTTTTCAATAAAATTGATTAATTCTTAGTATTTAAGAGTTAAAACTAATAAGAAATGTATTTTGGCTGATTCTGTAAAGATTTATCTTTTAATGACAGTCTTACTTGATCCTTGTGAAATGTCGATAAGATTATGCCATACATATGATTATTAGAAGCTTTATTATGTAATTAAAAAAAGATAAGTCCAGATAATCATATATTAGTTAAAATGGGTAAATTCAACAACGATGATAGAGGAGATAGAGGAGGCAGAGGA
>Ga0302280_1002321_pt1 | contig 14742 bp, 13 predicted proteins | sample III_Fen_E1_1_FD_198771 | JGI IMG/M metagenome (GOLD analysis project Ga0302280, IMG submission 198771) | Peat permafrost microbial communities from Stordalen Mire near Abisko, Sweden - III_Fen_E1_1 | ecosystem: Environmental > Terrestrial > Soil > Wetlands > Permafrost | place: Sweden: Abisko...
GGCCTCTTTTCCTTCTGGCTCGGCAGTTTCATTAAAATTCCTTTTCTCGTTGTATTTCGTTAGGCTCATGTTTTTTACTTAATTACAATTGCAATATATGGATTTTGTTGAACTTTAAACTATCGCGTTGGCTTTTAACCCTTAATTTTGCTGTTTTTGGCAAGCATTTGAACGATTTCCTTAAGTACATCCAGGTTAACATCATCGAGCTTTTTGATGTAGAGACAACCTTTGCTAACAGTATATTTTCCCAGTTTATCCAGTAGCCCGCTTTCATTTATTATGCCTGAGCAATTATACAATGTCAATGCTGCACTTCTGGGCGCAAAGCCAGCTTGAAAAATAACGCCGCCATGGCCACTTTCATACTGGTAATGCCGCTCGCCAAAACCGACCATACCGCCTGTCCAAAGTTTTGGCTCCATTTTCATAGCATCCTTAAACATCTTTAGCAGGACAAAACTGTCCTTCTTTTTTCTTTCATCTTTTAGCCCGTTCAGGAAATCTTCTACTCCCTGTACTTCTTCTTTGGTCTTATTTTCTGCCATACTTTTAGAGTTTTAGGGGATAAATTTAATAATATTTTATCTGATTTAACCAAATGAGAGGTTGTTATATTTTTTTGACTTACACCTGATGCCTTGAGACTTACTACTTTTCCTTATATTTGAAATCAAATCAAATAAACCAGGATGAAAAAGAGCGTTCTGTTCATTTTATTTTCTATTTGCGTCCTTTCTGCCATTTCACAGAATAAAAAAATTGACTCGCTGAAACTGGCGCTCCAAACTGCTAAAGAAGACACCAATAAAATTAATAAATTAAATAGCCTCAGCACCAGGTTTTTGAATATCAACCTCACCGAATCGTTAAACTACGGAAAGTCTGCATTGCGATTAGCGCAAAAATTAAATTCCGGAAGGCACGAATCTCTGGCTCAGGAATGCATTGGCAATGCGTATTTTAATTTACCTGATTACCCCAATGCACTTGATAATTATCAGCAGGCTTTAAAAATATCAGCACAAATTGGGTGGAAACGCGAAATATGGATCAATTTTATTAATATTAATCATGTTTATGCAAGTATAAAAGATTATCCGAAGGCCCTTGAAAATTGTCAGCAGGCATTGAAAATGAGCAGGGAAATAGGTGATAAATGGCTCGAAGCAAGAAGCCTGTCAAATGTTGGAAGAGTTTATTTTGATTTGAATGATTATCCAATAGCTATTGATTATTTCCAGCAGGCCGTTAAGCTAAGCAATGACATTGGAAAAAAAATTGTCGAAGGGAATAATCTTAATTTTATAGGTAACGTGTATGAACACATGTCTGATTATTCCAAAGCACTAGATTACCATCAGCAGGCACTGGCTATATTCACAAAAGAGAATGGCGTAGGGGGCATTGAAAACAGCCTCAGCGATATCGGCACAGTATATATGAATTTGAAGGAATATGCAATAGCACTGAATTATTTTCAGCAAGCATTAAAATTAAGTATAAAGCTGGGAGATAAAAATTGGGAAGCTATTTCATTTAACCATATTGGCAAGGTTAATCAGAAGATTTCTGACTATCCAAAAGCTTTGGATAATGAACTTAAAAGCCTGGAAATAGCTAAAGAAATAGGTTTATTAGATGTTGAGCGGGACACCTATTATAATCTTAAGAATATCTACGAAAAAACAAATAAACCAGTAAAAGCCCTTGATGCTTACGAACAATATATTTCGCTTCGCGATAGTATAGTGAATATTGACAAACAAAAAGAAATCACCCGTAAGAGTATACAATATGATTTTGACCTGAAAGAGGCAGCAGTAAAAGCGGAGCGGGATAAAAAGGATTTGCTCGCAAAAGAAGAAATATCTCACCAAAAACTGCAACGCAATGCTTTTATTGGGGGTGGGATACTGCTTTTATTACTTCTTGGGGTGGCAGTGAACCGTTACCGTTTTGAAAACAAAGCCAAAAAAACAATCGCCAGTGAAAAGCAGCGCTCGGATGAACTTCTCCTCAATATCCTGCCTGCTGAAACCGCTGAAGAACTGAAAAAATACGGCAAAGCATCAGCTAAAGGATATGATGAAGTGACTGTGCTTTTTGCAGATATAAAAGGATTTACGATAATATCAGAAAATCTTGCACCCGATATTTTAGTGAAAGAACTTGACAACTATTTTCAGGAATTCGATAATGTTATTGAGCAATACGGGCTTGAAAAAATAAAGACCATCGGCGATGCGTATTTGTGTGTGGGTGGCCTTCCAATACCTGATGATAAAGCTCCTGAAAAAGTGATAATCGCTTCTCTTGAAATGCTTAAATATCTTGAAAAAGTGAAAGCAGAAAAAGCCCCTCTTAATGAACCCTATTTTGAGATACGGATCGGCATCCATACCGGCCCATGCGTAGCAGGGGTTGTTGGAGTCAAAAAATTCGCCTACGATATTTGGGGTGATACCGTAAACACCGCAGCCCGCATGGAGCAAAACTCAGAATCCGGAAAGATCAATATTTCCGAAACCACTTACCAACTTGTAAAAGACCAATTCAAATGCACCTACCGCGGTCTTATCGAAGCAAAGAATAAGGGCGAAATCAAAATGTATTTTGTAGATGGGGAAATATAGCCTTAGCTTTGTAGTATAACCTATGGCCAAAACGACTTCAATTTTACGGTTTCTCTTAGTACTTTTCTCCATCATCGCATGGCGAAACGTATTGGCGCAGAAAGAAGGGCAGGCATTAATTGATTCCCTGGAAAAGCAGCTGGAAACAGGTACAGTTTCTGAAAACGTCAAAGTGGATATACTAACCACCCTTTGCTATGAATACCGGGACATATTACCGGATAAGGGGATTGAGGATGGACTTCGGGCCGAAAAAATTGCAAATGATAATGGCAGCAATAAAAAGTTGGGTGAAATTTACCTGGGCCTGGCATCTTGTTTTAATTTTTATAACGACCTCATTAAGTCTTATGAATACAGCCTGGAAGCGGTAAAATATAATAAACTATATAAAAACAATGACCTTGTTTTGATATCTGAACTATATAGTTACAGTTTTAATCCTAATCTCACAAAAAGGCGGCAAAAGGCATTACTTGATTCTGCCCTGGTGCAGCTAAATACAATAAAGGACAAGACGTGGTACATAAAAACAATTGGGCTTTTAGGCAACAGCTACCGAAATATTAACGAAAAAGAAAAAAGCGATAGTTTAATAAACATAGCCTTAAGTGAGGCAAAAAAAGCAAATCTGCGATTTGAGGTTTCCATTAACCTTTCAAGACTTGGCTCGGGTGACTATACTAAAAAGCAATATGATGAAGCTATCAAACTGCTTATGGATGTTGACGCTTATTTAATAAGTATCGGAGAAAAAAGGCTCAGGTGCGAAAATGAAGATATAATAGCCCGCTGCTATTATGAATCTTATAAAAAAATCCCCAACCCTGAGAAACTCATACTTGCGAAACATCATGCTATGATATCCTTGAGTATTGCAAATGCAATAGGATATGCCAGGTTTGAATTGTATAACTACGCTACCCTAAAAGATATATCAAAAGAACAAAATAATATAGACAGCGCATATCTTTTTCTTCAGAGATATGTAACGCTAAATGACAGCCTTTTTGGTCAGAAATCGAGGGCAAGGATCGAAGAAATAGCTATTGCTCAAAAAGATGAAATAGCTGCCAATGAGATTAAAATAAAAAACGAAGAATTGCAAAACCAGAGAAACATAATCTATTCGGTTATTGCACTGGCACTATTGTTTTCCTTATCCTCTGTTTTAATTTTTAGAAATTTTAGAAACCAAAAAAAGACCAATGGTCTCCTTTCAATAGAAAAGCAAAGATCAGAAGACCTTTTGCTAAATATCTTACCAGCAGAAGTAGCGGAAGAGCTTAAAGATAAAGGAACTGCTGACGCTAAATATTTCGATCATGTAACTGTATTATTCACTGATTTTGTCAATTTTACTGAAGCGGGTGAAAGAATGTTGCCTCAACAATTGGTAAGCGAACTTCATAGCTGCTTTAAAGCATTTGACGATATATCAGAGAAATACAATATCGAAAAAATAAAAACAATTGGCGATGCCTATCTCGGCGTAAGCGGCCTTCCTATAGCCAACCATTATCATGCAGAAGATGTTATAAAAGCAGCTTTGGAAATAAGGGATTTCATGCTGAAAAGAAAAAAGCAGTTGGGTGACGCTACTTTCGACATCAGGGTGGGGATACATAGCGGTAGCGTAGTGGCCGGAATAGTTGGGGTAAAGAAATTTGCGTATGACATTTGGGGCGATACAGTAAATACTGCAGCGCGAATGGAGCAACACAGTGAGCCATCGAAAATAAACATATCCGAAACCACTTATGTAATAATAAAAGATAAGTTCTTATGCACTTATCGCGGAGAAGTAAAAGTCAAAAACAAGGGGTACCTGAAGATGTATTTTGTAGAAGGGCATGTTTGAATTTGGCTTTGGCTTTATTTTCGTTAATTTTGGCAAAAATTAAGGTTTCTATGAAATTATATAAAATCACTTTTGCCGTAGTTGTATTTTTATCTGCCTGCACCCACCAAAGCCCGGATATGTCAGTCATATATCCTAAAACCTCAACGGTTGATGTAAAGGACAATTATTTCGGCACCATGGTACCAGACCCCTATCGCTGGCTGGAAAATGATACAGCTGCCAATGTAAAAGACTGGGTACAACAGGAAAATGCAGTTACACAGGGCTATTTATCGAAAATTCCTTACCGTGATGCAATACATAAACGCCTGACCGAGCTTTGGAACTACCCGCGCTATTCCGCACCCTTTAAAAAAGGCGGAAAATATTATTTCTCTAAAAATGATGGCCTCCAAAACCAAAGTGTGATGTATGTCCAGGACAATTTGGATGGTACGCCAAGGGAATTCTTTAACCCGAATACCCTGTCTGCCGATGGCACCGTAGCATTTACCGGCGATGCTTTTTCTAAGGACGGTAAGAAAATGGCTTATATAATTCAGCGCTCCGGTAGCGACTGGCAGGAAGTTTATGTAAAAGATGCAGAAACCGGCAAAAAACTTTCTGATTCAATTCGCTGGGCAAAATTTTCTGGCGCCGCATGGCAGGGAAATGGCTTTTACTATAGCCGGTTTGATGAACCTAAAGCAGGCAATGAACTGGTGCAGCAAAACAAATTCCAAAAAATATTCTATCACAGGCTTGGCCAGCCACAAAGCATGGATTCTCTCGTTTATAAAGACGATGCTCATGCCGACTGGGGCTTCGGGGCGGACCTTACCCGAGATGAGCGTTTTGTACTCGTTTCAGGTTCTGAAGGTGCTTCATCAGGCAATCAGTTATATTATAAAGACAATCAAAAGCCCGGTTCTAAATTCACAAAACTTTTTGACGGGTTTAAATATACTTATGACATTGTTGACAACGTAGGAGATAAATTTTTGATGATGACCAATGACGGCGCACCGAAAAACGAACTCGTTATTTTTGACCCGCAGAAACCCGAAAAAGCAGACTGGAAGATCATAGTCCCTGAAAAAGATGAAACCATGGTAAGTGTTGGTTACCTTTCAGGAAAACTGATCATTACCTATATGAAAGATGCCAGCCATCACATTTATCAATATGATATTGATGGCAAAATGGAGCATGAAATAACACTTCCCGGTCCTGGCAGCGTAGGCGGTTTTGGCGGCGAAAGGGAAGATACTGCTACATTCTATTCTTATACTTCTTTTACTTACCCCCCTACTATTTTCAAGTACAACGTACTTACCGGTAAATCAACCATTTTCCGCAAATCAGATGTAAAATTTAACCCTGAAGATTATGTCACAGAGCAGGTGTTTTATCCAAGCAAAGACGGCACAAAAATTCCAATGTTTATCGTGCATAAAAAAGGTTTGGTGATGGATGGCAACAACCCCACTTACCTATATGCTTATGGTGGTTTTAACATCAGCCTGAATCCGTCCTTCTCTGCTTCAAGGATTGTTTTCCTGGAAAATGGCGGCATATTCGCTTTGGCTAACCTCCGTGGTGGCGGCGAGTACGGCGAGGAATGGCATAAAGCAGGTATGAAGGAGAAAAAACAAAATGTTTTTGATGACTTTATAGCAGCAGCGGAATACCTGATAAAAGAAAAATATACTTCTACCCCTAAACTGGCCATTGCTGGCGGCTCCAATGGCGGTCTGTTGATTGGCGCCTGCGAAACCCAGAGGCCAGACCTTTACAAAGTCTGCCTGCCTGCGGTAGGTGTAATGGATATGCTGCGATTCCATAAATTCACAATCGGCTATGCATGGGCAAGCGAATACGGGAGCAGCGATTCAGCTTCCCAGTTCAATTATCTGATAAAATATTCACCACTTCACAACCTGAAAAAAGGAGTTTCCTACCCTGCTACCCTTATAACAACTGCCGACCATGACGACAGGGTGGTACCGGCCCATTCGTTTAAATATGCTGCTACCTTGCAAGCCGATAACGCTGGGCCAAACCCTGAACTTATCCGTATAGATTCCAAAGCCGGGCATGGCGGCGGCAAGCCCACGACCAAACAGATTGATGAATGGACAGACGTCTGGAGTTTTGTGTTTTATAATTTGAATATGAACACACCTAAATAAACTGTAAATGTATTTCGACCAATTATAATATTCTTTGGATTCTTACGTTTACGGATATTCGGTACCTTTTAATTTTTAAAGAATTAACATTTTTTAGCCTAAATGGCGACATTGTATTTCTCGGGAAAACATAGTTTTAAACCATGACAAAAAAGGCTTTTTTGATCACCATCTGCACAGTCCTATCGTTGTATTGCTTTGCCCAAAAAAGCCCTGAAAAAGCAGCTGCCCAGCCTAACCCATATAGCGACAGCCTGAAAAAATATGAACTGATACTTAAATCATTTTCCGATACCATACTCGACAGCAGGCAGCAGATAAACCGCATTATAGCTACTATAAACTTCATCCCAACTTTCGTACAAGCTTTAAAATTTCCCGGTTCGTTTGATTATCCGTTTGATTCGTTAAGGTTTATGCACAAGCTGGAACCTGCAGATAAAAGTTTTAGGATGTATAACTGGGTTTTAAAATACAATGACGGCACTTGCCGCTATTACTCCGCTATACAATGGAATACTTACGGCGATTCACTGAAACTAACTGCCCTCCGGGATTATTCAGCTAAAATGGATACGGATATAGAAAGAGTGGTGCTCGACAAAGACCGCTGGTACGGCGCCCTGTATTATGATATTTTCACAATGAGGGCGCACAAAAAAACTTATTATTTCCTGCTTGGCTGGCGCGCCCAAACACCTATTAGCAATGAAAAAGAAGTTGAAGTAATGACCATTGAAGATGGCAAGCCCATTTTCGGCGCACCTGTATTTGTTGATAAAGACAAGAAGGTAAAAGACCGCTATACTTTTCAATTCCGCAAAGACGCCACGATGCTGCTAAATTTTATTCCTGAGCAAAAGCTGATAACATTCGACAACCTTGTGCCGCCTAACCCACAGGCAGAAGGTAAATATTTCACCTATGCCCCCGATGGTACTTACGGTTACTTTGCATGGAAGCATGGCAAATGGGTTTACCAGGAAAAAGAACTATTTGAAGGAGTAAAAAGACCTATAAAAGAAGCCGGGCAATAAGAATCTATCGCATTGACCTTAAGACTATAATTTCTATCATTTTCATTAATATTGTATCAAAATCAATATTATGAAAATGAAGCATACATTCATTATCGCCATTATTTTATTATCATTTCAGTTAGCTTTAGCCCAACATTATACATGGCAACAACTGCAAACAGAACCATATAAGGGCAAGCAGGACGATATTTATTTTATTAATGAAAACTGTGGCTGGTATGTCAACGGTTTCGGAAGGATATATCATACAACAGATGGCGGCGCTACCTGGAATATGCAAATAGAACAGAAAGGCACTTTTTTCAGGTGTATATCTTTTATTGATAGCCTGACTGGTTTTGCAGGAACGGTAGGCACAAGATATTTCCCGGGAGTAACCGATTCTATACCCTTATACAAAACTACCGACGGAGGCAGGCATTGGTTGCCCGTTGTATATACCGGCCCTCCTGTGAAGGGGTTATGCGGAATGGATATTGTAAAAGTACAATTTAATAATCACGGAGAAATCGGGTATAAGTATCACATTTATGCTACAGGCCGTGTGGGCGGGCCTGCCAACCTAATGGTGAGCGATGACGGAGGTACTACATTCAGATCCATGAGTCTTGGGCAATATGCCGATGGCGCATATGATATTAAAATGTTCAATATGTCAGAGGGATTTATTTGTGCTTCAGTTGATACAAACGCTGAAAAAAGTCACGCCCGCGTACTCCATACCAAAGATGGTGGCAAAACCTGGAAAGTGGTGTATGAATCTAACCGACCATTTGAAATAACTTGGAAGTGCGCTTTCCCAACTCTGCAAATTGGTTATGTGACAGTGCAACATTATAATCCGGATAGTAATGTGACTGACCAGTATATTATTAAAACCACTGATGGCGGTGAGACTTGGCAGGAACTACTCTTATGCGAAGACTATGGCGCCCGGCCTTTTGGCATAGGTTTTATTGATACCGATCATGGATTCGTTGGCACACGAAACGGCGGATATGAAACTAATGATGGTGGCAAGACCTGGGATAAAATTGACCTTGGCCGTGCCTGTAATAAAATAAGAATAGTGAAAACCCCATCAGGAAAAATATATGGCTATGCCATCGGTGTAAACGTGTTTAAATTGAAAATTAAAAAAATTTAGCCATACCCCAAACAAGCAATGAGCTACCAATGATAACGGTGGCGTAGAGCGGGTACATATAATTCACACCCGCGATATTTGCAACCAGGGTAAGCGGGTAGCTTAATCCAATAACTATAATTCCAATAGCAAGGAGAATACGGCCGGCATTACCTCTTTTGCCCATTATTTGAATATCCGCCTGTCGTAAAACCTCCTCAATAGTATTTTCATCAATACCATTCGCGGTAAACTTATTACGAACCTCTTCCATGTCATTATTTTTCTTGTACATGGCGACTGCGGAACTTACTAATGATTCAATTGAAGCAACAGCATTCATGGATTAATATTTACGCTAAGATACGGTTTTATTTTTCAAAAACAAACAATCAGGCGCCAATATTTTTTCCCGGATGGTTGAACAGCATTTATTTCATTTTTAAAAGGCATATTAGCCCTTTATATAATAAATCCATTTCCTTTTCGTTACAACTGTCAAATTCAATAACAAATTCAAAAAATGTTGTCATGAAAAAACTCACTTTTCTAATGATTGTTTATTTGCTTGCCGATTGCATGAATGCCCAAACTATGGTTGAAAAAACCTGGGGAAACCGCGGTTTCAATGGGGCATACAGTGTAGCTGCCACAAATGACGGTGGGTATATTTTGGCTGGCCTTAGTCAAAACTTTGGGGGTGATTCAGTTGGGAATATTATCATCATTAAAACCAATAGCTCCTGCGATACGCAATGGACATTTCAATTTGCCGGTCCGCAGCACAAACTGCAGGGTGGCAATGATGTGATGCAAACTAAGGACGGCGGATATATGATTACCGGCCATACTGAGGGTTTCGGTGCTGGCGAGTGCGATGCCTATTGTATGAAATTGGATAGGAATGGTAATAAACTCTGGTTTAAAACTTACGGTGGTGTTTTGGATGATGTGAGCCAAAGCATCGTGGAACTGGCTGACGGCAGTTTTGTATTTGCAGGTAAAACAGCTAATTATGGAGCTGCTCGGTTTAATATTTACATTGTAAAGGTCAGCGCTGAAGGTGATTCAATTTGGCAAAAGACCTATGGTGGTTCTGGCTTAAATTATAGCTTTGGCATAGCGCAGGCAAGGCATGGCGGCGGGTTTCTTGTAGTAGGCAGTACCACGAGTTTCGGAGCAGGTGGCGAAGACGGCTATGTCCTAAGATTAGATGATAATGGCAATACCCTATGGACACGTACTTACGGCGGTCCTGGCAATGACCGCCTTTATGATGTTCGCTGGACACTTGATGGCGGATATATTCTGGCTGGTGGCAGGGCAGCAAATGCAACGAGCACAAAGGCAAATGGCTGGTTTATTAAATTCGACTCTATGTGCAATTTCCAATGGCAGAAACTTTATGGTGGAATTGGCTACGAGGCCTTTTTGTCCATAAACCAATTGCCTAATGGTAATTTCATTGCTTCTGGCATCAGCGAAAATGAAGATACGCTTGGCAAGGTCTTTACAGAGATGACAGATTCGGCAGGAACAGAAATTTATACAGGAAATTACGGCCCTTCAGGCTCGTATTCCCGCAGCATTGCCTCGCAGGGCATAAGCGGATATATGGTTGTTGGCAGCACTAAACCAAACCTTGTAACTACAGGCGATTTATATTATCTGGAAATAATGTCGGTTACTGGAATTGCCCCTGTTGCAACAAATAGATCGCTAAATGTATATCCTGTGCCCGCTTTTAATACAGAAATATTTGAAATACCTGCAAGTTTTGCATCCTCGCCCTACAAGATGGAACTATTTAACGCCAATGGACAATTGATGAAAACAATACAAAATGAACCCGGGACCGAAATACCCGTCCAAATACAGGCTTGGGCGCCGGGGCTTTATTTATACAGGTTCACCACCGAAGGCGGTTCTGTTTTTCGGGGAAAGTTTGAGGTAAAATAATCTGTTCCAAATGAAATTGCAATCCAGAGTGAGCTGAATGGCAATTCTATGCCACAAGCGAACAATTTGTCAACTATTTCACAATATGGAAATTGAACATCCCATTATTTTGGAACAAACCCATCAGGCGCACCCAAATAGGGAGAAGTTGTTCAGTTCCCCGGGCGGTAGATATTCCGCCCATATCAAAGATATTGCTGCTTTTCCATCCGAAAGATTCAAGAATTTTCTTTACTGTTTCTTTGGCGCCAGCATCATTGCCATTCATGAAAACATTATGGTCGCCCGGAACAAGTGACGGATTGACCATTAGGTTAGCGGTCAGGGTATTCAGGGTTTTAATGACTTTTACATCCGGGAAAGCGCTCTGTATTTGCTCACCAAGCGAATCATCATTGCAAACGGATAAAGTCGGAGGAAAACCTTTCGAGAAATCAAGCGGATTGGAAACATCGATCAACGGTTTACCGGCATGGTTTTGTTTCCCGGTATGGTTTAATGCTGAAATAGCTCCCATACCATTGGTAGTATTGATAATTATCTCGCCAAAAGCGGAAGCATCGCTAAATGTTCCAGGTTTTATTTGAGGATGTTTGCCTGCCCACTCGGCAAAGCCCGGCCGTCCAAAATTTCCCGGTCCTGTGCGTTCAAAGGCTTCTTCTACATTACGGGTACCTATTTTTACTTCGTGGCCAAGTTCGGTTAGTTTTTCTGCAAGGGTCTGGCCTACCACCCCCGTACCTAATACTGCTATCTTCATGTTATTTCTTTTTTATATTTGCGGCAAATTAAGCTGGTTAATTTCTTTTTTACATGGGCTGTCATAATTGACAGTATGAAACCTGACTGACGGAATTGCTGATTAACAGGCTTATAAAAAATAATATTTATAAAAAAATAATATGCAGGTAAACGGAAAGGAACTGAAAATAAAACTGAATGATAAGATATACCATTGCGCTATGGATCTCTCTATGGATTTCATTGGCGGAAAATGGAAAACTGTAGTGCTATGGTACCTGATCAAAGAACACAAAAGGTTCAGCGAGTTGAAGCGCCATATCCCCGGCATTACTGAAAAGATGTTGTCATTGCAATTAAAACAATTAGAAAAGGATGGATTCATTGGAAGAAGGGTATTTGCAGAGGTGCCGCCTCGGGTAGAATATTTTCTTACAGAAAGTGGAAGATCCCTTATTCCCATTTTAAATGCAATATCTGCCTGGGGCAGGAATAAAGCCAAAACTGATGGGCTGATTTTTGAGGTGAAACAGTAAGTTTATGTCTATATGGAACTTCAATAAAACCCCCTGTCCAAATCCTTTTTATGCACATCTTGAACAGGGGGATAAACAACCTGAAAAAACCTAATATCACTCTTACGAATATATCCTTAAACTATTGCCGCTTAATGACGTTTTATATGTTTGTAAAGAAGATGGCGCCGGGCCACCGGTTACCTGGCCATTATCACTATATGTAGATCCGTGGCATGGGCAGAATATTTGATCCCCCAAGCCATCATACTGCACAGTACACCCCGCATGAGTACATATCATAGACAAAGCGATATAATTACCTTTTACAGTTTTAATAATTATAATATTGTCCTGGTAAATATAGCCTCCTGCTGTCAGCAATGAAGAATTTGCTGAGTTTGACAAATCTATAGTAAAATTCACATTTGAGGGAGCGGCTCCTATACCGCTGTTTTTTGAACATGAGTCCATATTCATAATAAAGGCTGTAGCCGCAGCCCCGATTCCTAATGCAGCTAAAAATTGTCTTCTATCCATTTTTATTACTTGTTTTGATACTCAAACGGCCATACTTCAAAACTATTATATAAAAATAGATGTTTAAACATCTATTTTTCTTTTTAATTACGCAACCTGCTTATGTTTAAATTTTTATTAATTACACAATATCATTTTTAAAACCGGCCAGAACGACAAATCACCCAATAAATTTCTTCAAAAAAAATTACGCATCTTAACTTTCATAAAAAAACATAAGATAGAATTATTCTAAAAACAGAATTCTAAAGAAAGTAAAGTATCCAACCAACAATCAACAACTAATTTTATATTTGTCCCGCATGCAAAGCAATTACCTATTGGAAGTAAAAGGCCTTACCACTGAATTCAATACGGATGAAGGAGTGGTAAAGGCGGTAGATGGCATCAGTTTCAACCTGAAGAAGGGGGAAACCCTTGGCATCGTGGGTGAATCCGGTTCCGGTAAATCAGTTACTTCCCTGTCCATTATGCGGCTGGTAGCCGAGCCTGGAAAGATCGCCGGCGGGGAGATATTTTACGCAGGCAGTGATGGTAAAACAGTTGACCTCATCAATATCCCCCTCAATGACATGCGTAAATACCGGGGCAATGAGATCTCCATGATATTCCAGGAACCTATGACCTCCCTTAATCCCGTGTACACCTGCGGCAACCAGGTGATGGAAGCCATCAAGCTGCACCAGAAGGTACCGAAAGCAGAAGCAAGGCAGCGCACCATCAAACTATTTAAAGAAGTGCAGCTTCCCCGGCCTGAAACCATGATAGATGCCTATCCGCACCAGATATCCGGCGGGCAAAAGCAACGGGTAATGATCGCTATGGCCATGAGCTGCAACCCCTCCATACTTATTGCCGATGAGCCTACTACAGCGCTGGATGTAACCGTGCAAAAGACCATTCTCCAACTCATAAAAAAACTACAGCAGCAGCATGGCATGAGCGTCATGTTCATCACGCACGACCTGGGGGTTATAGCCGAAATAGCCGACCGGGTTATCGTCATGTACAAAGGCAAAATAGTTGAACAAGGCCTTGTAAATGACATTTTCACCGATCCACAACACCCTTATACGAAGGGGCTGCTGGCCTGCCGCCCGCCTCTCGGCAAACGGCTGAAACAATTGCCAACCATGCGCGATTTTATGGCCGAAGACGCAGCCGGAAATATGGTTTCCATTCAGCGATCAGTGGCGGATGTGATACATGAAATGGAAGTGCCTGAAACAGAAACGGCCAAACGCCGTGAACTGATGTACGCCAAACCACCCATCCTTCGGGTAAACAATATAAAGACCTGGTTCCCTGTCCGCAAGGGTATTTTCGGGAGGGTGACCGGCCACGTAAAAGCAGTTGACGATGTGAGCTTTGACGTGTATCCCGGCGAAGTCCTTGGCCTTGTAGGCGAATCGGGCTGTGGCAAAACCACCCTTGGCCGCACCATCATCCGCCTCATAGAGCCTACGTCAGGAAGCATTGAGTTTGAAGGCAAAGACCTTGCTGCCCTCAGCGCTGCGGAACTGCGCCGCATCCGCAAAGACATCCAGATCATCTTCCAGGACCCCTACTCTTCCCTCAACCCCCGCATGACCATTGGCTCCGCCATTATTGAACCGATGAAAGTACATGGCCTTCACCATAATGACAGAGAGAGAAAAGAAAAAGTCATAGACCTGCTGCAGCGCGTCAATATGGGTTCCAATGTCTATAACCGCTACCCGCATGAGTTCAGCGGCGGACAGAGGCAGCGTATCTGCATAGCCCGCGCCCTGGCCGTAAACCCCCGTTTCATCATCTGCGACGAATCTGTATCCGCGCTCGATGTATCCGTACAGGCGCAGGTGCTCAACCTGTTGAACGAACTCCGTGATGAATTTGGCTTTACCTATATTTTCATCTCGCACGACCTCTCGGTGGTAAAATTTATGAGCGACCGAATGGTGGTGATGAACGCCGGAAAGATAGAAGAAATAGGCATAGCCGAAGACATCTACAACGACCCTCAAAAACCCTATACACAAAAACTGATAGAGGCAATACCGAGAGGAATCTAAAAAGCAATTTTGAATTTTGAATGAGTAAAAATCTTCTGACTATCCGCTTGTAGTAACCTCACCCCCTGTCCCCTCTCCAAAAGGGAGGGGGTGCGT